>Ga0078972_1000791_pt1 | contig 129356 bp, 115 predicted proteins | sample YelNatPaOPGAMG01_FD_67568 | JGI IMG/M metagenome (GOLD analysis project Ga0078972, IMG submission 67568) | Hot spring thermophilic microbial communities from Obsidian Pool, Yellowstone National Park, USA - OP-RAMG-01 (SPADES assembly) (version 2) | ecosystem: Environmental > Aquatic > Thermal...
GTCGCCAAGCTTGAGAGCCAGACCCCGAATCCGTCTGCCTCGCGCTCGGAAATCGCCGTCTGGAGACGGCTCCTACAACCGAAAGCGACTTTATCCGCAGGCTGCTAGCGGAGTCCTGTCCCGGAAGACCACAGACACACAGACACACAGACACCGGATTATTGACACTGCTCGCGAGGGTGTGCTATCATCACTCTCCGTGCCACCGCCACACGAGGGAAGCAATACATGCCCAAAGCACTTATCATAGTAGAGTCCCCCGCGAAGACCAGGACGCTTAAGAACTTCCTGGGTGCGGGTTATGACATCGAGGCCAGTATGGGCCACGTCCGCGACCTGCCCAAGAGCAAGCTCGGGGTGGATGTCGAGAATGACTTCAAGCCGCAGTATCTGCAGATTCCCGAGCGCAAAGACGTCATCAAGAAGCTCAAGGATGCGGCGGCCAAGGCCGACGTCGTGTACCTCGCCTCAGACCCCGACCGCGAGGGCGAGGCCATCGCGTGGCATCTGCGCGAGGCGTTAGGGCTGAAGGAACCGCGCCGTATCCAGTTCAATGAGATCACCAAGACCGCCGTCACCGAGGCGCTTGAGAACCCGCGCGGCATCGACGACGACCTCGTAAACGCACAGCAGGCGCGCCGCGTGCTCGACAGGCTGGTTGGCTATATGCTCAGCCCGCTGCTCTGGCGCAAGATCAAGAAGAACCTCAGCGCGGGCAGGGTGCAGTCCGTCGCCGTCAGGCTGATCTGCGACCGGGAGCGCGAGATTCAGGCGTTCGTGCCCGTGGAGTACTGGTCGATACTGGCCACGCTCACGCCGAAGGAGAAGGAGCATCTGTTTGACGCGAAGTTCTTCTCCCGCAACGGCGAGAAGCTGGAGATCCACAACCAGGCCGAGGCCGATGCGATTCTGAAGGCGCTCGAGGGCGCCGACTACGTCGTCAAGTCGGTAAAGAAGAGCGAGAAGCGCCGCAATCCCGCCGCGCCGTTCATCACGTCTACCCTCCAGCAGGAGGCGTCGCGGAAGCTCGGATTCGGGGCGCGCCGCACGATGCAGATCGCGCAGCAGCTCTATGAGGGCATCGAACTCGGCTCCGAGGGCCACGTGGGACTCATCACCTATATGCGAACCGACTCCACCCGCGTCGCCAAGGAAGCTCAGGACGAGGCACGCGAGTACATCGTCAACCGGTTCGGAGAGGCGTTCGCGCCGGAGCAGGCGCGCCAGGTGGTTCGCAAGGGCGCTCAGGACGCGCACGAAGCGATTCGCCCGACGTCGGTCAAGCGCCACCCGGACGAGATCAAGGAACTGCTCTCCAATGACCAGTACAGGCTCTACAGGTTGATATGGCAGAGGTTCCTGGCCAGTCAGATGAAGCCCGCTGTATTCGACGTCGTCAGCGCCGATATCGCCGCGAAGGATATGATCTTCAGAGCGACGGGATCGACGGTCAAGTTCCAGGGCTTCATGAAGGTCTACACCGAAGGCAAGGACGACACCAACGTCACCGCCGATGAGGATATGCCCCCGCTGCCGGAGCTCAGAGAGGGCCAGCACCTGGATCTGCGCAAGCTCACCCCGGAACAGCACTTCACGGAGCCGCCGCCCCGCTACACGGAAGCCACGCTGGTGCGCGCGCTGGAGGAGAAGGGGATTGGTCGTCCGAGCACATATGCGGCTATCATCTCCACCATTCAGGATCGGAAGTACGTGGAGTTGCTCGAGAAGAAGTTCCATCCGACGGAGCTGGGATTCGTTGTGACGGATCAGCTCGTCAAGCACTTCCCCGACATTATGGACGTGGCGTTCACCGCCGGCGTCGAGACGAAGCTCGATAACGTCGAAGAGGGCGAACTCGACTGGGTGAAGCTGCTTTCGGACTTCTACGGGCCGTTCGAGAAAGACCTCGCCGCCGCGCAGGAAAACATGGAGCGCGTCAAGATCGAGCCCAAGGTCAGCGATCAGGTCTGCCCGAACTGCGGCAAGCCGATGCTGATCCGCGAGGGCAGGTTTGGCGAGTTCCTGGGCTGCTCCGGCTACCCCGAGTGCAAGACCGCGCTTCCTCTTACCAAGCCGCTGGACGTCAAGTGTCCTGTCTGCGGCGAGGGCGATGTGGTCGAGAAGAAGTCGCGTAAGGGCAAGGTCTTCTACGGCTGCAATCGCTATCCCGACTGCACGTTCGTTACGTGGGACAAGCCCACCAACAAGCACTGCCCCAAGTGCAACGGCCTGCTCGGCGAGCGCCGATTCCGCGGGCGGCTTTTCGGCTACCGCTGCACCAACGCCGACTGCGACTACGAGACCACGCGCGGAAAAGCCAAAGAGGGCGAGGGCGAAGAGGCCGCAGCCACAACCGAAAATGAACAGCCGACGGAATAGCTCGGTTGCTGTTGTCGGTGGCGGCCTTGCTGGCTGCGAGGCGGCGTGGCAGGTGGCGAGGCGTGGGGTGCAGGTTCTGCTGTATGAGATGCGGCCGAATGTGATGACTCCGGCGCATCGGTCGGGCAACCTCGCCGAGCTCGTCTGCTCGTCTTCGCTTAAGTCGGACTCCCCTTCTACCGCTCACGGTCTGCTCAAGGAGGAAATGCGCGCCCTGGGCTCGATTACGCTGGAATGCGCCTCCAAGGCCTCGGTGCCGGGCGGAGACGCCCTGTGCGTGGACAGAGAGGTCTTTGCGGGGCTTGTGACGGAGGCCATCGAATCCAATCCGCTCATCGAAGTCGTGCGGAAGGAAGCCAAGCGAATTACGGATTATGAGTTGCGGATCATGAATGAAGGTAAGGGAGAACCGGGCGCCGAGGGCAGACTTGACTTTGTGGGTTCGGGGCCGCGGGTGGTGGCGACGGGGCCGCTGACGTCGACGGGGATGTGCGAGAGTATTGCGGAGATCACTGGGGCCAAGCACTTGCACTTCTTCGATGCGATTGCGCCGTCGGTCGAGGCCGATTCGGTCGATATGAGCAAGGTGTTCCGGCAGTCGCGATACGATAAGGGCGAGGCGGCGTATCTCAACTGCCCGATGACGCGCGAGGAGTACGAGGCGTTCATCGACGCGCTGCTGGAGGCGAAGATCGCGCACCTGCATCTGGAGGAGGAGAAGGACGCGCGGTATTTCGAGGGGTGCCTGCCGGTGGAGGTGATCGCGCGGCGCGGTCGCGACACGCTGGCGTATGGGACGATGAAGCCGGTGGGGCTGACGGATCCGCATACGGGGAGAAGACCGCACGCCGTGGTGCAGCTTCGTCAGGAGAACGCGGAGGGGAGTGTTTACGGGCTGGTGGGGTTCCAGACGCAGCTTCGGCAGTCCGAGCAGGACCGGGTGTTTCGCATGATCCCCGGGCTGGAGAACGCGGAGTTTGTGCGATACGGGGCGGTGCATCGCAACACATATATCGATTCGCCGAATCTGTTGACTGCGGCCCTGCACACCAAGCTGGACAAGTCGTTGTTGTTCGCGGGGCAGTTGATTGGCGTCGAGGGGTATATGGAGTCGGCGGCGACGGGTATCATCGCGGGGATCAACGCGGCTCGGACGGCGCTTGGTGAGGAGCCGATTGTGCCGCCCAGGGAGACCGTCATCGGCGCGCTCTGCGACTACGTTGCCAACTGCCCCATCGAGGACTTCCAGCCCATGAACTCCAACTTCGGCATCCTGCCCGAGATCACCGAGAAGCACTCCAAGAAGCTGCGCAAGGAACTCAAGTCCCAGCGGGCGAGGAATGCGATGGCGGGGTTTGTGAAGGGAGCCTAATCGCGAAAGCCCGAAGGAAGCGAAATAGCGGAACAAGAGGCCGGGTTTGAGTGAGACTATGCTGCTGACGGGGCTGACAGCTCTGCTGGTGTTCTGGGCGGCGGGGCTGGTGGTGTGGCTGGTGGCCGGCCACTTCGCCGTGCGCAAGTGGGGTCGCCGGGCGCGGATCGCGCGTGCGGTGGGGGTTCGTGCGTGGGTGGCGCTGGCTTTGCTCACGGGCCTGATGGTGGGCAAGGAGCTGTTGCTGGATGAACCGTTAGCCCGTATGGCACTCGACGGTAACCTCCAGGAGGCGAGATTGCTGCTGCGGCGCGGCGCTAGCCCCAACGCGACGTTCGATCACTACCCTGCGATTGTTCTGGCTGCGTCGCGCGGGCACACCCAGATAGTTCGCGTGCTGATCGAGCACGGGGCAGACGTCAATGCGAAGTCCTGCGACGGGCTCACCGGGACCCATTAGCAAGCACACTTCGTGTTTGAACCCGGCCCGCATATAGGTACGATTTACTGCCTGTATTACGCGAAGCGGGGATAGTGCCATCATGAGTGTCGAGACCATTGAGGGCGCGTGGCCGGTGGTGAAGGCCGATGGGGAGATCGATCTGTCAAACATCGACGAGCTGCGTTCGGCTCTGGACGCGGCGATTGCGCGATCCCCCAAAGCGGTCGTTATCGACTTCACCGACATAGTGTATATCGACAGCGCCGGCGTCGCCGTCGTGATATCGGCCTACAGGCGGGTGAGCAAGGTTGGCGGGGCGCTGGGCATAGTCAAACCCTCTTCGCCCGCGGTGCGGCGCGTGCTCGATCTGATCGGGATGCAGTCGCTGCCGAGCGTGGTCGTGGCCGATGATATGGAGACCGTGCGCGAGGGAATGTCGGAGAGGGAAGTCAAGCCGGACGTGTGAGATCCGATCTGGTGCGCGAGGCTTTCCCCCTCACCCCAACCCTCTCCCCTCTGGGAGAGGGGGCTACATCTCGACCCCGTTGATGATCAGTTTGAACTTGTAGCCGAAGAAGTCCGCCGCGCGGCGGCACATCAGCATCCTCGACAGGAATATCTCGAAGTACTCCATCACCGAGGCAGACTTCTCGTCGGTGGCCAACTCCAGGTTGATCGTCTTGTTGTCCGTGTCCACCCGCAGCGAGGACTTCTGCACCGAGAAGTTTACGCGGTCGTGGATGTCGAACGTGAGCGGGTTCTGGTTCTGGACACGCGAATGGTGGACGTCGGATTTGTCCGCGATTATCAGCGCGGCCGATATGGCGCTTACTGGAGCCCCGAGCTCCTCCTCGTGGTTGCCTATTGCCGCAATGACCTGCGCAACCTCGTTTGCGGGCATGCCGATCTCATTGAGAAGCGTGAATGCCATGATCGCCGAAGTGTCCGGGTGGCCGAGGCGGTTGACCGCATTGCCGATGTCGTGCAGGTAGCCGGAGATCGCCGCAAGCTCCGCCTGGCGGGCCCCCTGGCCGAGGCTGGCGATGATGCTGTGGGCGGTTTCGGCGACTATGCTGGCGTGGCGGAACCCGTGCTCGGTGTAGCCGAGCGCGTCCATCTGCACGTTGGCTGCTTCGATGAATGTTTTGACCTTCGGGTCGCGCCGAACGGTGTCGAGTGTGACTACGGTGTTCTCCATGCTCATGCTCCAGAGAAGGGGAATCACGGAAAGGGCTTCAAGAGCATTATTCACGATCCTCGTGAATAATGCTGGCTAGCTCTTTGCCTTTTCCGAGTGGCCTCCCTTTCCTTCCGCGTCTCCGATTCTTCCACGCTTCCGCGATTCCGTATCATTCTCCTGCCGCGTTATGTCGTCGTGCACTGACGCGGCGTGTTTGCGGTACTTGGCGAGGAACTCCTTTCGGTACTCGGTAAGCCTTCCCTGCTCGATTGCCTCCCGAATCCTCTGCATAAGCATTCCATAGAAATGCAGGTTGTGGAAGGTGGCAAGTCGCGACGCAAGGATCTCATCGCACTTGTAGAGGTGACGCAGATATGCCGCGGAGTAGTTGCGGCACGCCCAGCAGTCGCATTCCGGATCGACGGGCCCGAGATCGTCGATGAACCGGTTGTTCTTGATGTTGATGCGACCGTAAGTGGTGTAAAGCGAGCCGTTTCGCCCGAGGCGGGTGGGGAGCACGCAGTCGAACATATCGATGCCGCGGATCACCGCGTCGATAAGGTCCTCAGGGGTGCCTACGCCCATCAGGTAGCGAGCTTTGTGCTCTGGCAGGTGCGGCACGCTCCAGTCGACCGCGTTCATCATGAGTTCCTTACCCTCGCCGACAGAGACTCCGCCGATGGCAATGCCGTCGGTGTCCAGCGACGCGACGAACTTTGCGCTCTGCTCGCGCAGATCCGCGTGGACGCTGCCCTGGATTATGCCGAAAAACGCCTGGTTCGGGTCGGCGCTCTCCTGCGAGCGCTTGGCCCACTCGTGGGTGCGGTTCATTGCCTGCACAGCGTAGTCCTTCTCGCAAGGGTAGGGGGCGCACTCATCGAACGCCATCACGATGTCCGCGCCGATCGCCTTCTGGATCGCCATGACGCGCTCGGGGGTGAATTCGTGGTAGGAGCCGTCAACATACGAGCGAAAGACCACGCCGTCCTCCCCGATCTTGCGTATGTGCTCGAGGCTGAAGACCTGAAAGCCTCCGCTGTCGGTGAGGATGGAGCCGTGCCAATTGATGAATTTGTGCAGGCCTCCGGCTCGCTCGATGAGCTCAGTGCCGGGGCGCAGGTAGAGATGGTATGTGTTGCCCAGGATGATCTGGAAGCCCATTCCGGCGAGTTCCTCCTGGCTCATCGCCTTGACGGTTCCCTGGGTGCCGACAGGCATGAAGACGGGCGTTTCGACTGTGCCGGACCGCAAATGCAGCCGGCCGCGCCTTGCGCGCGTGAGTCTGTCCTGAGCTAGAATGTCGAACTTGATGTCAGCAGTCTCCTTGCCCGGATTACGCATCTTCCGCATAAACCGGGCCCTCAAGAGCATTACTCACGATCCTCGTGAATAATGCGGGGGCTTGGCGAGTTTGCGGCCGCGGTTCACGCCAGTCTCCTGCGCCAGTCGAATCGGATGTGCTTGTTGCCGCAGCAGCCGAGGTTGTCGCGGCGAAACGAGTCCGAGTTGATATAGATGAAGTTCATTGCGCCTCCACCGGTTCCGGAGTTACGCCCTCATCGTCGGGCGCGGGCTGCTTGGGCCCGCCGCCGAACAGGCGCTTGATGGCGTGCCAGACGTCATCCACTATGGTATAGGTCACCGGGATGACGATCAAGGTCAGCATCGTCGAGAGTATCAGACCGCCGATCACGCAGATCGCCATCGGCGAGCGCGTCTCCGAGCCCTCGGTGATCGCGAGCGCGGTCGGCAGCATGCCTCCGATCATGGCAAGCGTGGTCATCAGGATCGGGCGGAGTCGCGTGGGACCTGCCTCGAGCAATGCGTCGTGACGGCTCTTGCCGCGGCTCATGAGTGTGTTGGTGTAGTCGATGAGCAGAATGGCGTTCTTGGTGACAAGACCCATCAGCATAATGACGCCGACCATCGCGACGATGCTCATCGGCTTGCCCGTGATCAGCATTGCCAGGAGGCCGCCGACCAGCGCCTGCGGGAGGCTGAACATGATGACGAACGGCGTCAGGAACGATTCGAAGAGCGCGCCCATCAGCATGTAGACCAGCACGATCGCCAAGATCATCGCCGACCCCATGTAGCCGAAGCTCTCGTTCATCATCTTGGTCGAGCCGCCGGTATCGACCGTCGTTCCGGGGACGTGGGGCATCTTCTTGAGGCCGGCCTCGACCATCGCGTTGACGTTGCCCATGGACGCGCCCTGGGCGAGGTTGGCGGTGACGTAGACGACGCGCTGCTGGTTCTTGCGGTCGATCTTGGTGGGCGCGTTGCCGAACGAGACATCGCCGATGTCCCTGATGTAGATCGGAGCGCCGTCCTTGGTGCCAATGATCAGGTTCCGCACATCCGAGGTCTTGTTACGCTCGGACTGCAGGTAGTGGACGCGGATCGGGTATTCGGTGCCAGCGTCGCGGAACTTGACGGTGTCGTCGCCGTAGATGGCAGTGCGGGCGGCTATCGCGGCCTGCTGGACGGACATGTCGAGTTGCGACGCGCGCAGGCGATCGACTACGATCCTCTGCTCGGGCCTGCTGGGCTTGTAGGAGATATCTACGTCAACGGCGCCGGGGACCTTGCTCATCATCGCGGCGACGTTGTTTGCCTCCTTGAGGATGTCGTCCATGTTCTGGCCCTGGACTTCCTTCTGGACATTATTGCCGGGGCCTCCTCCGGCCGTGACTGCGACGCTGATCGTCTCCGCGCCGGGTATCGACGCGCACTTGCGGGCGACGTCAGTTACTATCTCGCCGATGCTGCGCTTGCGCTCCTTCTTGTCCACGACTTTCGCCGAGATGACGGCGTACTGGGGTCCGCTCTCGGAGCTGCTGATGACGTTCGCCGAGCCGGTGCCGACGAGGGTCATGTAGTAGCCGCCCTTCATCTCGGGCAGAGCATTCAGGACCGACTCGACCTGTCGTACCACCTTGTCGGTCTGCACGAGCGAGGTGCCCGGGGCGGTGCGGATGCTAACTCCGAACTGGCCCTGGTCCACCTGTGGGAAGAACTCGAACCCGAACGGCAGGTAGATCTTGAGGGCGATGAACGCCATCATCAGGCCGAACACGATCGCGACCTTCTTGCTCTTGCGGTCGACCAGTAGTGCGATTCCGCACAGCAGCAGCGCCAGGAACGCGACGATGATGCGAGGGACCAACATCATCTTCGCGGCAGGCGGCGCTCCCGGCGGCGGCAGCGGCACGACCATCGCAAAGACCGTCAGCAGCGACATAGAACCGATGACAAGAGTCAGGAAGCGGTTGTGGAGCGCCCATTCGAGAACGCCTCTATACTGGTGGTCGAGACCTCGCAGGAAGCGTTCCAGCACGCCGAACAGGCCGCCCGCGGCGAAGTCCACGCGGTCCTTGATGCCGCTTCGGCCGGCCCGGCGCCGCCGCAGCATCTCCTCCTCGTTGGCTTCCTTCTCGGCTTCGCTGCGCATCCAGCGGGATGCAAGCATCGGGGTCAGCGTGAACGATACGAACAGGGAGAACGCGGTCGCCACGGCGACGGTTACGCCGAACTGCTTGAAGAACTGCCCGACGATGCCGCCCATGAACGCGATCGGCAGGAAGACCACGATGTCCACCATCGTGATCGTGATGGCTGCGAGGCCGATCTCGGATCGGCCGTTGATGGCCGCTTCGGCGGGCTGTTCGCGCAGACGGAGGTGGCGTTCGATGTTTTCAAGGACGACGATGGAGTCGTCAACGAGGATTCCGACGACGAGGGACAGGGCCAGCAGCACCATCTGGTTCTGCGTGAAGCCGAATCCGCTGATGGGTATAAATGTCGCCATCAGCGAGGTCGGGATTGCCAGCGCGACGATGAATGTCGCGCGCGCCGTGTGCAGGAACAGGAAGACGATCAGAACGACGAGCAATACGCCTTCGAAGAGGCTGTGGTTCACGTCGCTGAGCGCGTCCTTGACGAATTTAGACTGGTCTATGGCGATGACCGAGTGGACGCCCGCCGGGAGCACCGGCTGCATGTCCTTGAGCTCTTGCTTGATGCCGTCGGCGACCTCGACGGTGTTTGCGTCGGACTGCTTCTGGATGTTGAAGACGACGGCCGGCTTACCGTTGAGGCGGGTCAGCACGTCCGGCTCGGCGACCGTGTCCTTGACCTCGGCGATATCGCCAATGCGCACGACGTAGGCGGGCTTGCCGCCGCTGGCGCCGACGTAGATGCGGGTGTTGGCGACGTCCTGGGCGGTCTTATATTCGCCCACGGTTCGGACGGAGTAGTCGCGCGCGCCCTCCTTGATCGAACCCGCGGGGACGTTGAGGTTGGCGTTTCTGATTGCGGTGATGACCTTGTCGATACCGACGCCGTAGGCGTCGAGGCGATCCTTGTCAACGGCAACTGAGATCTCGCGCTCATCGCCGCCGGAGGGATTGACGCTCGCTACGCCACCGACCTTGGAGAGTCTCTCGGAGACGACATCCTCGGCCAGGATGCGCATCTCCTTGGGGGAGAGCGGGCCCTCGAGGGCAACGGTCATGATCGGCATCGAAGCGATGTCGAGCTTGAGTATCTTGGGCTCGTCGGCGTCCTTCGGGAGCTGCTGACGGATCGCCGAGACCTTGTCTCGCACGTCCGCAGCGGCCGCCTCGAGGTTGGTGCCCAGTTCGAACTCCAGCACCACCGTTGAGACGCCGTCCTGCGAGGCCGAGGTCACGTTCTTGAGGTTGCCCGCGGAAGTGACCGCCTTTTCGATGGGCTTGCTGACGAGTGTTTCCATCTCGTTCGGCCCAGCGCCGGCGTACGTCGTAACGACCGTCACGTAGGGGATGTCGATCTTCGGGTTGTACTCCTGCGCCATCTTCGATCGCGATGTGAGGCCGAGCACAACCAAGGCAAGCACGAACATGAGTATGAATATCGGCCGCCGTATTGATACGCTAGTTAGCCACATAAGAAAAGCTCCAGAAGCCGTCGGATGTCAGCTTTCAGCTGTCGGCTATCATTTGTCAGTTACGATGGATCCTGAATCAAGTTCAGGATGACGTCAGCTGCAATGGATCCTGAATCAAGTTCAGGATGACGTCAGCTGCAATGGATCCTGAACCAAGTTCAGGATGACAACGTGCGCCGCGCCATTTAGTGCTTGCCGTTGTTGATCATCACCTTCGATCCCGGCTGCAGGTTCTGTCGGCCTATGGTCACTGCGACATCGCCGGCGGCTAGCTCGGTTGGGAGACCAACCTGCACGTAGTTCCGGTTTTCCCTGAGCACGGTGACGATATGCCGTGCGACTTTGTTGTTTGCGTCGACCGTGAACACGGACCGGGTGCCCTTGCGCTCGTCGACAGCGTCCTTGGGAATGAGCAAGACGTCGGTCGCGGTGCCGGTTACGATCTCTCCGCGAGCGAACATGCCAGGCCTGATCTCGTGGCTCGGATCGGCGATCCTGACGCGCACGGAGAAGTTCCTGCTTGCCGTCGAGCCGGCCGGGAACACCTTGTCGATTCTGCCGGCGAAAGTGCGTCCGGGGATCGCATCCACTCTCACGCGCACGTACTGGCCGGCGTGGACGTTGACGATCTCCTTCTCGGAGACATCGCCCTTGAAGTAAATCGAGCCGAGATTCACGACCTCACCCAGCGGCTGGCCCGCGGACACAACCTGGCCCGGTTCGGCCTGCCTGGCCGATAGCACGCCCGAGATGGGGGCATTGACATAGCAATACGAGAGCTGCTGCTGTGCGAGATCAACCGCGGCCTTAGCCTGTTCCAGCGCTGCCTTGGCCTGCCGGACGTCTTCCTTGCGCAGCAGGTTCTGCGAGGCATTGGCCCTGGCTGTGCGAAGACCTTCCTGCGCGACCTGCACTTGCGCCTCGGCCTGCCGGACTTCCTCGGTGCGGCCGCCCTCCTTGATAAGGGACAGCCGCTCGGAAGCGGACTTATACTGCGCCTGAGCGACCTTGTAGGCCGTATCGGCGACGTCGAATTGCGACTGTGATATGGCGCCCTGCGTCAGCAGGTTCTTGTTGCGCTTGTAGTCGGCGGCTGCGCGGTCGAGGTTGGCTTTGGCCTCGGCCACGGCGTTTTCGGCGACCATTCTGTCCTGGGACCTGCTGGGCTGCTTCACAACCGCAAGCCTGGCCTTGGCGGCGTCGAGTTGGGCCTGGGCCTGCTCGATGGCGGCGTCGGTCTGGATCTTGGTGACGGTCTCGTTGGTCTTTGCCTGCGAGAGACGCGCGTTAGCGGCCTGGAGCCCGCCTCTGGCGGAGACCAGATTGCTCATCGGGTCCTGCTGATCCAACGCAACGATCACTTTTCCGCACGAGACGGGGTCGCCCTCTCTGGCGTTGACGCTCACGACCCGGCCGGGAATCTTCGCGGAGATCGTGACGCGGTCGAGGGCGTTGATGTCGCCCGTGACCTCGACCGTCTGCTCCATATTGCCGCGCGAGAGAACGGCGGTCTCAACCGGTATCCCATCGGCGGACCATATCTGCTTCGTAGTCTTGGGAGGGGTGCGCGGCGCGCGTGCCTTCATTGCAACGAGCAGCCCCCCGACCACCGCGACTATCATAATGACAACGATAAGCGTCTTTTTCACTAACCTACCTCCGGACAAGAGCTATCAACTCTCAGCTATCAGCACCCCGCATAAGATGCTGACGGCGATTCATACGAGCTACTTCGCGGGTTTCTCCACTGGCTTCTCCGCCAGGTTGAGTACCGGTTTGTAATCGAGCAGACACAGCTTGGCAGTCTCGGGCTGGGTGGATGTCACCCTCTGCAGGTCTGCCAGCGCGATAGCGTAGTCATAGAGCGCGTTCACTTCGTTGAACCTGGCTTGAGTCAACTGCGATTCGGCATTGGTGACCTCGACCAGCACGGCTATGCCGGCATCGTAGCGCACATTTGCGAGCCGCAGCGCCTCCTCGGCAAGCTTCACATTCTCCGCGGTGCTCTTGGTGCGCTTCGCAGCCTCGACCAAAACCAGCGCGGCATTGCTGACTTCCTGGCTGACGCGCAGTTTGGTCTGTTCGAGAGTGTCCTTGGACGAGTAGAGATCGGCGTAGGCCTGGTCCACCTTGGCCTTGGTGACGCCGCCGTCCCAAATTGGGATGCTTAGGGTAGCCGCGGCGGTGTACGAGAAGTTCTGGTTGCTGAACGACTGCGTAGAGACATAGTCGTAGTGACCGGAGATGCCGAGCGTCGGTTTGGCGCCGGTGCGCTGAAGCGCGATGTTCGTCTTGTTGAGCGCAACGCTCGTCTGTTGGATCTTGACTTCCGGGCGCAGCGCCTCCGCGGTGGAAATGGCATCCGGGATGTTCACTTCGTAGGTGCTTACGGGAATCTCGACCTTGTCGACCTGCGTCGGCGAATCGGCGGCGATCCCAAGCACGCGGTTGAGGTTGGCCTGCGCAATGTTGACGCGACTCTGGGCCGCGATCAGGTTCTGATTGAGGTTAGCCAGGTCCACCTGCGCCGTGGTCAGGTCGAACTTAGGCACGGTGCCCTCTTTGTAGCGTGCCTCGGTGTTCTTGAGGCGCTCTGCGGCGACGTCCACGGCTGCCTGGGCGGTTTCAGCTTGGCCACAGGCGCGCAGAAGCTCGTAGTAGTTGCGCTTGACCTGTTCGATCAACTGCTGCGAGGTCGTCAGCAGGCTCAGGTAGCTGATCTGGAACTGATCCGTGGCGATGTCGTGCGAGTAGCGCAGCTTGCCGAAGATGTCGAGCGGCAGGAACACGCTTACCTGCGCGGAGGTCTGCGCGGGTGGGATGATCGGAACGGACGTGCCAGTCAGCGGGTTGAGAAAGCCGACGGCCGGGCCCTGATACAGCTGCACTACCTGCGCGTTGAACGCCGGATTGAACCTTGCCTGCGCCTCTTCGACCACTCCCTTGGACTTGTTTACCGCGTCCGTGGCGATTCGCAGATCAGGGTTGTTGCAGAACGCGATCTCCAGCGCCTGATCGATGTTGAGTGGTTTGCTGGTCGGCGCAGGAGCCGTGGTCTGCGCCCACCCGGCGGATGCTGTGGCCAGAACCGCCGCCGTGGCGCATATTCGAGAGAGCAGCTTCAATTTCGGTACCTCCGTCGCAAATGCGGACCGTTGTCCGCAGTCTGGGGCTTCGATTGGAATATCTTGTCGTCTATGCCTTTGTTCACCTTGTAGTTGCTGAATCTGATCGTTGCCTTCACAGGCTTGTTTGCGTTAGCGCCGCCGGGCGGCCGCAAGTCGGCGCATATCTCGGTTGGCAGGTAGTACTTGCCGTCGATCATCGCGTAGCGCCAGGATGTCTTCATCGCGGACTCGGTGGCGCTCTCCGCCGCCACGATGACTGTATGCTTCTTATCGACCCAAAGAGTCAGAGCCGGCGCGCCCGGGCCGGCGTTTGGACGGCTGATCTTGAGCACGTGGCAGTCCGTGCCGAGTCTGTTTTCCGACTTGACGTAAGTCGCCTGCGCGCCGGTGGCCAGCTCCTCAGCGGGGTTTCCGAAGAAGTTGCCCTGCGGGAACATCGCGACTCCCTGCTCCGCGTCGATGTGCCACTTGCTAGGCTTCTTGAAGTAGAGCTTCATCTGCATCCCGTTGATGCTCACCTGCGGCCCCTTGACGGTGACCGTCACCTGCGCGCTGTAGTCGTTGACACCGGCGAAGCCTTTCTTGAGCGCGGCGATGATGGCATCAGCCGAAGGTTTCTCGACAGCGACTGCCACAGCAGACAGTGCCAGAAGCGCGGCAAGCGCGGGCGCGACACGAATACGCAGCCTCATGCCAGCACATCCTTTCTTCGGAAGATCGCCAGCGACACGAAGAACAGCGCCGCCACGTAGACTCCGAGGCACTTGATCGAGAAAGCGATTTCCTTCCATGGAATCGGGTCCCAGAATGCCTTTTGCCCCATCAGCAGATGCGTGCTGAACAGATAATCCTTGATCGGCTTGAAATAGGGTATCTCGCCAATGATGAGCATCGTGAAGAGCAGCATGATCGCGCCGCCGATCGCGCCCAGCGAGTTGTGCAGCCAGTTGGAGATGAAGAACGCGATCATGCCCACCGTGACCGCCCCTGTTCCCATGAGCGCATAGCCCAGTGCCAGACGCCACAGAGCAGGGCGATGGGCATACCATGCGATCATCGGGTTCTCGAATGTGCCGCCGACCAGCAGTCCGCCGCGCCCGAAGAATGCCCAGCCCATCACGTAAGCCGACGCGCCCAGGAAGCCGACAAGGCACAGCGCGTAGATCAGGCTGGCCATGAACTTCGCCGCGAAGAAGCTACTCCTGCGAACCGGCCTGCAGAGGACGGTTCGCAACGTACCGTCGCCGACTTCTCCGGCGAATATCTCGCCGAATACGAGGCAGATGAAGAAAGGCATGAACATGATCAGGATCGGGCCTGCCAACGGCGATGCCAGGACCAGCCAGGACATGAACTCGGCATTGACGGGAGATCCGACCACGCCGAAGCCGGTGCGCATTGCGCCGTGAGTGCCGACCATCTCCAGGTGGCCGTATTTGAGCCCGATCATCACGAAGAAGTTGATGAGCACGAACGCCGCGAACCCGAGGTAGGTTCGCGGTCGGCGCGACATCTTGTAGAGCTCAAAACCGATCTGTCGTATCATTGTTCCTGCATCAGCCTCAGGTATAGTTCCTCGAGAGATGGCTTGCGAGGGATCAGCGCCGATACGGCGATCCCTTGCTCAACGAGCGCCTTGTTCAATTCGGCGGGCGTGCCGGCGGTCAGTCTGACGTTGAGCATCCCGTCAGCGCTTGCCTCAACGTCGGCCCATTCCAGCCGCAGTATGGTTTCAGATGCGGCCTCGACGGGATGCGCATGCACGTCGTAGGTCTCCGACTGCCGCAGTAGGTCGCTTACATTCCCAGTCTCTATGACGCGGCCCTTGTTGACCACGGCGATCCTCGTGCAGATCTGCTCGACTTCGTGCAGCAGGTGGCTCGAAAGAAACACCGTCATGTTCATGTCTCGCGACAAGCGCCCGATCAGGTCGCGGACCTCTTTCATTCCCTGCGGGTCGAGTCCGTTGGTCGGCTCGTCCATGAGCACGAGATCCGGCTTGCCGAGAATGGCCAGCCCGATTCCAAGACGCTGGCGCATACCCTGCGAGTACGACTTCACCTTGTCATCTGCGCGACCAAGGAGACCGACGATGTCGAGTGTCTCATCGATCTGCTTGCGCGTGCAGTTGCCGCCTGTATTGTAGAGTATTCTCAGGTTGTCGCGCCCACTGAGGTACTTGTAGAATGCGGGCGACTCGATCATCGCGCCGACGTTACGCAGCGCGGCGCAGTGCTCTCGCCAGACGTCGTGTCCGAACAGCCGCACCGAACCGCGCGTTGGCCGGATGAGCCCGACCATCATTCGCAGGGTCGTGGACTTGCCGGCGCCGTTGGGCCCGAGGAAGCCGAACACCTCCCCGCGCTCGACTTCGAGATCAAGGCCGTCCACCGCGAGTACGCGCCGAAACCGCTTGGTCAGTTTGGAAGCCGAAATGATTGGGGCCAAAGCGGTCTACTCCGCGTCTTGGGAGCCGCTGATCTTTGATTCGAGCTTCTCGATCTCGGTCAGCATCGAGGAGAAGACCTCGCGCATCGCGTCGATCTTGCACACCCACACGCCGCTTGCATTGGGGTGTCCCATGACCAGGACTTTGTCACCAGGGTTGATGTTGTATCGCTTCCTTGCTTCTGCCGGTATGACGATCTGTCCTCGTTCGCCGACGGTAGCGGAGCCGAAGAAATTCTCCTCGAGCGAAGGCTTCTTCAACGGCCAATCACCTCTCTTCCATTAATGCGCACGATCATGCAAATCATACATGTAGAGAATATAGGCAAGCGCGACAGATGTCAAGAGAAACAGCCTTAACATTTGGTGACAGTGGGATTCTTCGCTTCGTTCAGAATGACACCGTTGGTCGGGGGCAGCGCCTTTCCGAGCGTGAGGCCGTCGGCATCGGGTTCTGGAGAACCCTCCTACACCACTTCATCCGGTGGCTGTTAGCCGGGTAGGGCGAATGTGATGGCGAAGAGTATGCTGACGACGGCGAGAAGCGGATGGATCTGTCTGATTTTGCCGCGGAACAGCTTGATGAGCGCGTAGGCGATCAGTCCGCAGCCGACGCCGTGCGAGATCGACAGGGTCAGCGGCATCACGACCAGGGTGAGGAATGCAGGGAATGATTCCTCCACGTCGTCAAAGGAGATGTCCTTCATCGTTCCGAACATCAGGAATCCAACGACGATCAGCACGGGTGCCGTCGCGATTGCGGGCACAGCTCCTATCACGGGTGCGAAAAACAGCGCCGCAAGAAACAGAATGCCTACGACAACGCTGGTGAGGCCGGTGCGTCCGCCGGCGCTGACGCCGGCAGCGCTTTCGATGTAGGTGGTGGTGGAACTGCCGCCGCAGAGGCCGCCCCAGACTGCGGACAAAGAGTCCACCAGCAGCACGCGGCCGATCCGCGGAAGCTGACCGTCTTTGGTGACGAAACCGGCCTGCTCTCCGACGCCGATGACGGTGCCCATCGTATCGAAGAAGTCCACGATCAGGAATGAGAATATGGCAGCGACGAAGCTCCACTTGAGCACTGCCAGCACATCGGCCTTGGCGAATGCGGACAGGTCGGGCATGGAAACGATGGCCGACGGTGCTTTTGCCTCGCCGAGAGCGAATGCGAGCACCGTGGTAGCAGCGATGCCGAGCAGCAGCGCGCCCTTGGCCCGCCAGGCGAGGAGGATCGCTATCAGGATCACGCCGAACGTCGCGATGAGCGTTGTCTTACTGGTGAACGACCCGAATGTGAGCAGTGGGCCGTGCTCGGGATGAACGATCCAGCCCGCGTTTTGCATGCCGAGAAGAGCTATCAGCAGGCCTATGCCCGCGCCGATCGCGCGTTTGAGGTTCATGGGGATCGCGTTCATGACGGCTTCGCGGAGCCCGGCGATGACGAGGACCGTTATGAGAATGCCTTCGATCACGATGATTCCCATCGCCATCTGCCAGGTGACCGATCTCGTGAGAGCGAGAGCGACCAGCGCGCTGTTGAGGCCCATCCCGGCGGCGAGTGCGAACGGGTAGTTGGTCATCAGCCCCATCGCGATCGTTGGGACGGCCGCCCCTATGCAGGTCGCCGCTGCAGCCGCCGACACGGAGATGCCGGAGTTGGACAGAATGGCGGGGTTGACGAAGATGATGTAGGCCATCGTCATGAAGGTCGTAAGGCCGGCCATCGCCTCCGTTCCCGCCGTCGTATGGTTTTCCTTGAGCTTGAACCAGCGGTTGAGCATGGCTAGTATTTGATCAGCGTGCAGACCTCGTAGTCGTTGAGCGGTTCGCGGCCGTGGAAGAATTCGAGCTCGATCAGGAATGTCAGCCCGGCCACCTTGCCTCCGAGCTGCTCGACGAGATCGACCGCCGCCTTTGCGGTGCCGCCGGTGGCGAGAAGGTCATCTATGATGACCACGCGCATGCCGGGTTCTATCGCGTCTCGGTGAATCTCGACCGCATTGGTGCCGTATTCGAGCGCGTATTCGGCTTTCAGCGTATCTGCGGGGAGCTTCCCGGCCTTGCGAACCGGCACGAACCCGACGCCGAGCTCAAGCGCGATGGGCGTGCCCAGCACGAACCCGCGGGATTCGATGCCGACGATCACGTCGGGCTTCATCGGCGCGGCGCACTCGACCATCGAGTCGATCACTTCCTTGAACGCCTTCGCGTCCTGCAGGACAGGGGTTATGTCGCGAAACATCACGCCCGGCGCGGGGAAGTCCGGCACGTCGCGGATGATCTGTTTCATCAATGATTCACTGAGCATAGTCGCCTCCGGGATAGCTATCAGCCGTCAGCCATTAGCCATCAGCGAACCGACAGCTTGCAGGGCTGAAAGCCGACAGCTATTTCAGGGACTGCTTATACGGCGGGTGGGCGATGCCCTTCTCCGTTATGATCGCGGTCACCAGCGCGGCGGGGGTGACGTCGAAGCTCGGGTTGATGACCTCGACTCCGATCGGCGCGACGCGGTGGCCGTCGATGTGCGTGACTTCCTCGTGGGACCGCTCCTCAATCGGGATGTCGTCGCCGGAGTGAAGGGTGGGGTCGATCGTGGAGGTCGGCGCGGCGACGTAGAAGGGGATACCGTGGTGGTGCGCGAGAACGGCCACCGAGTATGTGCCGATTTTGTTCGCGACATCGCCGTTGGCGGCGATGCGGTCCGCGCCCACTACCACGCAGTCTATGTGACCCTTGCGCATCAGCGAGCCGGCCATGTTGTCCGAGATGACGGTGACAGGGATGTTGTCGCTGACCAGTTCGAAGCAGGTGAGTTTCATGCCCTGAAGGCGCGGGCGGGTCTCGTCGGAGTAGACGTGGATTCGCTTGCCGGCTTCGACCGCCGCTCGGATCACGCCGAGGGCGGTGCCGTAGGAGACACACGCGAGCGCCCCGGCATTGCAGTGGGTGAGGACGTGGCCCTCGTTGGGCATCAGCTCCGCGCCGTACTTGCCGATCATCCGGCAGACGTCCTCGTCCTCCTGGACCATGGAGATCGCGCACTCATCTATGGCCTGTTTTGCCTCGGCAACGGAGAGACCGTCCGCGAGGGCAGCCTTGGCGGTGCACAGCATACGCTCGATGCCCCAGAAGAGGTTGACGGCGGTCGGGCGCGTGTTGCGGAGCAGATGCGCCGCGTGCTCGACCTCGCCGAGGAACTCCGTTCTATCTTCGGAGGTGGAGTTGTGCGCGGCGAGAGCCACTCCTGCCGCGGCGGCGACGCCGATGGCAGGAGCGCCGCGGACCTTCATAGTCGTGATTGCGTCCGCGACCTGCTCGGGGGTCCTCAACTCGACGGTGACCATCTCCGCGGGAATGCGGGTCTGGTCGATCATTGTCACTTTGCCGTTGATGTAGTCTACTGTGCGTTTCACGTTAGCTCTCAGTCTTTAGCATTCAGCCTTCGGCAGTCAATAGCTGATAGCTCCCTACCCCAGCCTCGCGAACTGCAGCGCGGTGGCGCAGGGGCAGTCGCGGGTGTCGGGGATGCGCTTGATCATCTCGAGGATAAGGGATTTGACGCGCGCGTTGTTGGAGTGGAGCACTTTGACGACCTCGGCGGTGTTGACCGGCTCGGCGCCGCCCTCCGCGACGATGCCGACGTCGTAGTCGGTGATCAGCGCGATGTTGACGTAGCATATCTCCTGCTCCAGCGCGAGGATGCACTCGGGGTACTGGGTCATGTTGACCGTCGCCCAGCCCATCTTGGTGAACCACAGGCTCTCGGCGCGCGTGGAGAACCGCGGGCCCTGGATGACGACCGTCGTGCCGCCATCGTGCATCGTGATGCCTTGCTCGCGACCGATCTGGACGGCGAGTCTGCGCAGCGTGGCACAGTAGGGTTCGGCGGAGGAGACGTGCGTGGCGACCGGTCCGTCGTAGAATGTGTCCTTGCGGCCGGTGGTGCGGTCCACGAACTGGTCGCATACCACGAAATCACCCGGCTTGATCTCAGGCTGCAGGCTGCCGACGCAGTTGGGCCCGATGATGCGAGTGACGCCGAGCTGCTTCATCGCGTAGACGTTCGCGCGGTAGGGGATCGCATGGGGCGGATACTGGTGGTGCTTCCCGTGACGCGGCAGGAATGCGACCTTGCGGCCGTCTATGGTGCCGACCGCGACCATATCGCTCGGCGCTCCGTACGGCGTCTCGACCTTGATCTCCTCGAACGAGTCCATTAGTGAATAGAAGCCGGAGCCTCCAAAGACCCCGATCTCAGCCTTGTGTTCGCTCATCAATCTCCTCCGCGTGCTGCCGCCGGAACAGCTTTCTCAACGAATTCCAATGCCTTGAGAGCCGCTGCCTGCTCGGCCTGTTTTTTGCTCTTGCCGGTCCCCCGGCCCATCGGGGCGTCCTTGAGTGAGACTTCCACGGTGAATGTCTTGTCGTGATCCGCGCCCTCTTCGCTAATGACGATATATCTGGGCGCTTCCTTGTATAAGCCCTGCGTGTGTTCCTGAAGAAGCGACTTGTAGTCGCGGATGTGCTCTTTGCGCTCGATGTCAATCAGTATCGATTCCAGCGCGCGAAGCACGAACGCGCGCGCGGCTTCTATGCCGCCATCTATGTAGATCACCGCCACCAGCGCCTCGAACGAGTCCGAGAGGATCGACAGCCGCTTCCTGCCGCCGCTGGCCTCCTCGCCGGTGCTCATCATGATCATATCCGCCAGCCCGAGGGCCTTCGCGCTCTCGGCAAGCACCGGCTCGCTAACGGCAACTGCCTTGGCCTTGGCAAGATCGCCCTCGGAGCGTTCGGGAAACTGCGAATAGAGGTATTCGGCCACGATTACGCCGAGCACCGAGTCGCCCATGAACTCGAGTCGCTCGTTGGACGACGCCTCGCCCTCCTCGCCCAAATACGACCTGTGCGTGAGGGCCTGCTGAAGAAGAGCGAGATCCTTGATCTTGACCTTCAGCTTGCGAGCGATCTTCCTGAGTTCTTTGGTGTCAAGAGAAGCCATTAGCTGCTAGCCATTAGCCCGGACGGTGGGTGCGGAGCCGGTACTGCTTGGGACCGAGCCTCTCGATTCTGCCCGACTCAAGACAGCGCGCCCAGCGGGCTCTGTCGAGCTCGCAGAGGATGCGCTCGCTATCGGGATCGCGGGGTCGATTTCCTCGATCTGCGTCCCCGAATGCGGCGTCAGCCGCGAGCCTGGCCCGCACGACTTGGCTCTTTCGTTTCCTCCATTCGGAGAAATCAATGCGTCTCACGTTCGCGTTCCTTCCGCCAGATGCTCTCCATCTCGGCAAGCGCGTCGGCCACCTTTTCCTCGTCCGCCCTGCGTCGGAGGTAGTCCCAGTCGAGCGTCTCGCCATGTATGCTTATGAGGCGAAGTGCCCACCGGCCGTCTTCTGCGGAAGCCCAGTGAACGTGGGCGTTCAGTCTATCGACGATCAGATCCTCGACGCCCACCACGTAGGCATGCAGGTCATCGACGGCGACATCGACTACATGCTCCGCGTCGCCGTGCAGAGTGGAAGCCGGGGCCTCCATCACGACATCGATATCGGCTCGCACCCAATGCCGGGCCGATCGCTCAAAACCGAGAGCCGACATCACGCTATCAACGGCCGGTGTGGACGGCATCACGACATCAGTGTCCACGGTGGCGTAGCCGCCGAGAGTGTAGAATGCGACCGCTCCGCCTCCGACCAGAATCGGCGCGATGCCGCTGTCGGCCAGAGCCTCAGTCACGATAGCAAGCGCCAGCATTCTGCAGACAAGAGGGTCCTCTATAACGCCTATCGAGTCCATCCGCTTCTTCAGGTCTTGGAGTTCCGCCATCTGTCGCCCCAGGTTGATTGCTGACGGCTGATTGCTGATAGCTTACGGCTTACGCCAGCTTCCCAACCGCCTCCGCTATCCTGTCCAGGCCTTTCTCTATGTTCGCCATCGAGGTGGCGTAGCTCAGCCGGACGTAGTTGTCCGCGCCGAATCCGCTGCCGGCTACGACGGCGACCTTGGCTTCGGCGAGCAGGAAGTCCGCGAACTCGTCGGATGTAGTGATCTTCTTGCCGTCGAAGTTCTTCCCGTACAGCTTGCCCACGTTCGGGAACACGTAAAACGCGCCGCCGGGCATCGCGCAGGTAATGCCGTCGATTGAGTTCAGGCGGCCGACGATGTATTTGCGACGCTTGTCGAACTCCGCAACCATGTTATCGACAACTTCCTGCGGGCCATTTAGCGCGGCGACCGCGGCAGGCTGCGTGAAGGAGACGAGATTGGATGCGCTGTGGCTCTGGATGGCCTCCATGGCGCCCACTATGTCCTTTTCCGCGGCGGCGTAGCCCAGCCGCCAGCCGGTCATCGAGAATGCCTTAGAGAAGCCGTTGATCGTGATCGTGAGCTTCTTGATGTCGTCGCCCAGCGAGGCGATGCTGACGTGCTCGTTTCCATCGTAGATGATCTTCTCATAAATCTCGTCGGAGAGCACGTAGAAGCCCTTTTCGACGGCGAGTTCCGCGATCTGTTCGATCTGCTTGCGGTCGTAGATGCCGCCGGTGGGGTTGGACGGGCTGTTGAGGATCAGCATTCGGGTCTTTGGCGTGACAGCCGCGCGCAGCCTGTCGATGGGCACCGTGAAGCCGGTGGACTCGTCTGTCTCGATGTAGACCGACTTGCCATCCGCGAGGCCCACGATCTCAGGGTAGCTGACCCAGTACGGCGCGGGTATGATCACTTCCTCGCCCGCGTCAACAGTCGCGAGCACAGCGTTGTAGATCGAGTGCTTCGCGCCGAGAGAAACGATCACCTCGTTGGGCTTATACTCCAGGCCGTTTTCGCGTGCGAGCTTCTCGCAGATCGCCTTCTTGAGGTCGGGAGTGCCCGACGTGGGCGTGTATTTGGTGAACCCGGACTGCAGGGACCGCGCGGCGGCGTCTTTGATGTGCTGCGGGGTGTCGAAGTCGGGCTCGCCGGCTCCGAAGTTGATGACGTCGATGCCTTCCGCCTGCATCGCCTTGGCCTTGGCCGTGATGGCGAGGGTGGGGGAAGGGCTTACGTTACGTGCTCTTGTCGATACTGTTGCCACTTTGGATCTCCATTTCTTGATCGCCAGATCGGACGCATCCAATCATTGATCGTGATAGTTGATCGTTACCATGCCTGAAACACTGTCTCCGGCAAGTGCTGTCGCAGGATCTCAACAATCTCCCCGGAATACTGGCACTTGCGCGGGACTTTGACCACTCGTCCGTTCGAGTCCTCGATAATCGCTGACCACAAGCGCGCAGCGGACGAATGCTCGTGCAGCCTGACTGACATGATGGCGTTCCACCGAAGCATATAGCCAACGCCTCGCCGCCTCGTGAGGAACAGACCCTCGTCCGATATCTCAATCCTGCCGCCGGGCGGAAAGACATAACTCCACCAGCCAAACAGGATCATCGGGGCCAGCCACACTAAGCCGCTGCGTACACGCACGCACGACCACAAGATCATCCCGACCGCGACGGCTGATAATGCACTGACAGCTATCACCGCTCGCCGGCTCGGTCTTGGCGAGAGGAAGAATACCCGCTTTTCCATGCGCCGCCTCCGGACCGTCAAACCATCAAGCTATCTAAGCATCAAACCTCTTGTAAATCAAAGTCGCGTTCTGCCCGCCGAAGCCAAAGCTGTTGTTCATCGCATATTCTACCTTGGCTTCGCGTGCCTCGTTCGGAATGAGATCGAGGTCGCATTCGGCGTCGGGCTCGGCGAGGTTGCGCGTCGGCGGGACAACACCCTCGTTGATCGCCTTGATGCACGCGATGCTCTCGACCGCGCCGGCCGCGCCGAGCAGGTGGCCGTGCATGGACTTTGTCGAGCTCACCATCAGCTTCTTCGCGTGGTCGCCGAACGTCAGCTTGATCGCCTTGCACTCCTCAGGGTCTCCTACCGGAGTGGAGGTGCCGTGTGCGTTGACGTAGTCAATCTTGTCGGCCGTGATGCCTGCGCTGTTGAGCGAATTCTGCATGCTGCGGGCCGCGCCGTGGTGGTCGATAACCACCATGTGGTAGGCATCGGCAGAACAGCCGTAGCCGACGATCTCTGCGTAGATCCGCGCGCCTCGTGCCTTCGCGTGCCCGAGTTCCTCGATCACCAGCACGCCCGCGCCCTCGCCCATCACGAAGCCGTCGCGGTCCTTGTCGAACGGCCGGCTCGCGTGCTCGGGATCGTCGTTGCGAGTGGACATAGCCTTCATCGTGCAGAATCCCGCGCAGGAAAGCGGTCGAATTGCAGCTTCGGCGCCGCCGACGATCATGGCATCGGCATCGCCGCGCCGGATCATGTGCCAGGCCTCACCGGTGGAATGGCTGGCAGTCGCGCACGCGGTCACGACGGCCATGTTCGGTCCCTTCGCGCCGGTGAGGATCGCCACCATCCCGCTGGCCATGTTAGCGATCAGCATCGGGACGAAGAACGGGCTTACGCGCCGTGGGCCGCTGTTGAGCAGGTTCTTGTGCTGCTCTTCCCAGGTCTCGACCCCGCCGATGCCAGACCCGATCAGCACGCCTACGCGAGGGCCGTTTGCCTCGGTGACCTCCAGCGCGCTGTCTTTCATAGCCGCAAGCGCCGCCGCGGTCGCGTACTGGACGAAAGTGTCCATCTGTCGCGCGGTCTTGGCATCGACGTAATCCGTCGCATCGAAACCCTTGACCTCCGCCGCGATTTGCGTCGAGTGCTGGGAAGCGTCAAAATGTGTTATCGGGCCGACGGCGTTCTTACAAGCCTTGACCGACGCCCAGAACTCATCAACAGTGTTGCCCAGTGGCGTGATCGCCCCGAGCCCGGTTACTACAACTCTTCTTTCCTGCATTAACCCCTACCTATAGCTATCAGCTATCAGCTTTCAGCCATCAGCGTGTTTCGGGATTTCCGTTCCGCACCTTCGCTCCTTCGACAAGTTCAGGATGCTCAGGCGCTCCACTCAAGTCCCCATACACCCGCGGTAATCGCGAAAAACGCGAAAGCACGAAAACGCGAAAGAAGGGAGCTGATCTCCCGTTTCGCGTTTTCGCCATTTCGCGCTTTCGCGATATGATCTCGTTTTAGCCTGCGGCTTTGGCGTCGATGTATTCGACGGCCTGCTTGACGGTGGTGATCTTCTCCGCGTCCTCGTCCGGGATCTGAATCTCGAACTCGTCCTCGAAACCGATCACGAGATCGACGACGTCGAGCGAATCGGCGCCCAGATCGTCCACGAACGACGCGGACTCGGTGACCTCGTCGCCGCTCACTTTCAGCCTGTCAACAACAACTTTCTTGACTCTGTCCAGAGTAGACATCCCTTACAGCCTCCTTGAAAATCCTAACTACATAACCATTCCGCCGTCCACGGCGATTACCTGACCGGTGATGTAGCTCGAAGCCTCGCTGCACAAGAACAGCACCACGTCGGCGACATCGTCCGGTGTCCCAAGCCGCTTCAGGGGTATTTGCTGAGCAATACCTTCTTTGGCGTCCTCGGGCATTTCCTCGGTCATCACAGTCTGGATGAACCCGGGAGCGACCGCATTTACGTTGACCCCGCGTGAGCCGAGCTCCTTGGCGGTGGTCTTCGTTAGCGCGATCACGCCACCCTTTGAGGCAGAGTAGTTCGCCTGCCCCGCGTTTCCCATAATGCCCATCACCGAGGCCATGTTGACGATTTTGCCTTTGCGTTCCCGCATCATCAGCTTGGCAACGGCTCTGGTGCAGTTGAACACGCCCTTGAGGTTTGTGTCCAGCACCATATCCCATTCCTGCTCGCTCATACGAACGATCAGGTTGTCACGAGTGATGCCTGCATTGTTGACTAGTATATCGATTCTGCCGAACCCGTCAACTGTCGCCTGCACCATCTTGTCCACGTCTTCGGGGCTCGACACGCTGCCGTAGACCGCCAGCGCCTCTCCGCCCATGTCCGCAACATCTTTGGCGACCGCATCCGCCGCCTCGGGCACGAAGTCGGCTATGGCTATCTTTGCGCCCTCTCTGGCGAGCCGCAGGGCGATCGATCTTCCAATGCCTTTTCCCGCTCTTCCCGCGCCGGTTACCAGCGCTATCTGACCCTCAAGTATCACGACACACTCCACTTTAGATTGCAGATTCTAGATTTTGGATTGGCCCACAGCGACCGACTCGGTTACCATTCGGGCTCTCAAATCTACAATCCCAAATCCAAGATCTCTGCTTCCGGTGCGATCCGTTTGATCAGCCCGGCAAGCACGTTTCCTGCCCCCAATTCTATGAAAGCTTCGGCCCCCGCGTCAAGCATCTTGCGTATGGATTCGACCCACCGCACGCTGCCTGTGATCTGCTTCGCGAGATTGCCGCGGACCTCGACGGCGGTTGACTCGAAATCTGCCGTGTAGTTGGCAACTACCGGCACCTGGAGATCGCTGATCTCGGCTGCGAGCAGCGCCTCATACATCGCGTCGGCCGCGATCTGCATCAGCGGGGAATGGAACGCGCCACTGACGTTGAGCGGCACGACTCTCTTCGCGCCCATCTCCGACGCGATCTCGCTCGCCCTCGCCACCGCACTGGTTTCGCCGGATATGACGGTTTGGATCGGGCTGTTGAAATTCGCGGCCGTGACGATCCCGGCGTCGGCGGCCTTTGCAACCACGTCGGTGACCTGATCCGGTGAGAGGCCTAGTATGGCAGCCATCGTGCCGGGCTTCGCATCAGCCGCGTCCTGCATCAGCCTCGCGCGAGTGCGTACCAGCTTGACGCCCTCTTCGAGAGTGAACGCTCCGGCGGCATACAACGCTGCATACTCGCCCACGCTGTGCCCAGCCGCGAACGCCGGGCTCAGGCCCTTCTCCCTGGCGACCTCGAGAGCGGCGGCTGATGTTACGAACAGCGCCGGTTGGGTGTTGATCGTCTGCTTGAGCTCGTCCTCGGGGCCGTTGAAGCACAGCTCCGAGATGGAGCAGCCGAGGGCGTCGTCGGCACGCTTGAACACGTCAGCGGCGACAGAGTAGTTCTCCGCCAGATCCTTGCCCATACCCACGGCCTGCGAGCCCTGGCCCGGGAACACGAACGCAAGCTTCCTGCCTAGTATGCCCATTTCATCACCCCCGCGGCCCAGGTGAGGCCGCCGCCGAAGCCGACGGTGACTATCGTATCGTCTTTATTGACCTTGCCTGCCTGAATGGCCTCGTCGAGCGCAATTGGAATCGAGGCGGCCGACGTGTTGCCATACTTTTCGAGATTGGTGTAGAACTTGTCCTGCGGGAGGCCCAGCCTGTTGACGGCTGAATCGATTATGCGCATGTTTGCCGCGTGTGGTACGACCAAGTCCAGGTCGTCAGTCTTTAGTCCTGCCTTATCAAGCACCCGCTCTATGGCATCGCTCTGGACCTTCACAGCGAACTTAAACACTTCGCGGCCCTGCATGGATATCGTGTTGGCGTGGGCGTCGAGATTCTCATGGGTGATCGGCATCTTGCTTCCGCCAGCGGCGATCTTGAGCGCGTCCGCCCCGGTTCCGTCTGCTCCCAGATCGAACGCGAGCAGGCCGGAGCCGTTCTCGACCGGCGCCACTATGGCCGCTCCCGCTCCGTCACCGAACAGGACGCACGTCGTGCGGTCTGTCCAGTTGGTGACCGAGGAGAGCAAGTCGGCCCCGATCACCAGGATCCGCTCGTAGGTCCCGCTGCGGATGAATGCGTTGGCCGTGGCAAGTCCGTAAACGAAACCGGAGCAGGCGGCCGCGATGTCGAATGCCGGAGTCCCCACGCACCCGAGCGCGGCCTGCACGAGGCAGGCGGTGGACGGCAGTTGCTGGTCTGCTGTAAACGTCGCGACTATGATGAGATCGATGTCCGCCGGCTCCAAGCCAGCCCTCTCAAGTGCGACTCTGGCGGCTCGGACGGCGTAGTCCGAACACCCCTCACCTTCAGCGGCAATGCGGCGTTCGCGCACGCCGGTCATGGTCCGTATCCACTCATCACTCGTATCGACCATCTTCTCGAGGTCGAAGTTCGTAAGCACCCTTTCCGGTACAGCCGAACCCGTGCCGATGATACCTGCGCTTGTTGACTCACCCATCAGAATTCCTATGCTTCCTTTTCGACAGCCACGGGGACCAGACGGTCCCGAATGGCCGCCACAACTCCGCCGTTGACGGCTTCTTTTGCCGCTCTCACGGCGCTTGCCACCGCGCGGGCCTTGCTTCGTCCGTGGCCGATGATGCAGACGCCGTTGAGGCCCAGGAGCGGCGCGCCGCCATATTCGCTGTAATCCAGACGCTTCTTGAGCTTGAGTAGATAGGGCAGCAGCAGTGCCAGGGGGATTTTCGCCAGAGGATGCGAGTAGACCTTGTCCTTGAACGAGTCCTGGATGAACTCCGCCAGCCCCTCGGCTGCCTTGAGCGCCACATTTCCGGCGAAGCCGTCGGTGACGATCACGTCCGCCGCGCCGCTGAACAGATCCCTGCCCTCCACGTTGCCGATGAAGTTGATCGGCATAGTGACCAGTTCTTCGTGGGCGGCCTTGATCAGGTCGCTGCCTTTGCTTCGCTCCTCGCCGACTGAGAGCAACCCTACGCGCGGTCTACTGATGCCGAGCGCCTTCTCGGCATACACGTTGCCCATCACCGCGAACTGCTTGAGGTTATCTACCGAGCAATCGACCACCGCGCCCGCGTCGAGCAAGACTGTAGCGCCACTCGAACTGGGCATTACAGCGGCGATAGCGGGACGGTCGATACCCGGGATGCGCCCGAGGCGAAGCGTGGCGACGGCCATTGCGGCGGCCGTGTTGCCGACGCTTACCATAGCGTCCGCCTCGCATTCCTTGACCAACGAGGCGGCAACAACCACCGACGCGTCCTTCTTGGTGCGGACGGCCGCGGCGTGTTCGCCCATGCCTATGGTGTCGGCGGCGTGGCGGATGGCCACACGGCTGGACTTGGCGAACTCAGGCGGTAGACAAGGTTTGATCCTGGTCTCATCTCCGACCAGGATCACGTCTACATCGTGGAGTTTGCCGCCTTGAGCCGCGCCCCTAACGATCTCAGCCGGCGCGAAGTCACCACCCATTGCATCGACGGCTATTATCATGCGCGCATTCCATTCGGGCCGCTCGCGGCACGAACTCTTTCGTCGCCGTCAGCGTGCAACGTCAGTCCTCGCCCTTCTTCTGCTTCTCCTTGACTGTTATCACGAGCCGCCCGTTGTAGTAGCCGCATGAAGGACATGCGTGATGGGAAAGCGCGGGCGCGTGGCAGCGCGGGCACTCCGAAACGCCCGGCAGAGCAAGCTTGTAGTGCGTTCTGCGAAGCCGTGTCCTCTGGTTAGAGTGTCGTCTTTTCGGTAAAGGCATTAATGTCTCCTAGTCAGGTTGCAAGGTCAGAATGCTATAAGGCTCGAATGTTCAGAACCCTCTAAACTTCACACGTTCTAACCTTCCAACTCCCCTTCGTCCAGCAGCGAGGCCAGCGCCCCGAATGGTGATTCGGTCGAATCGGGCTGGCAATCGCACGGTCCGTCGTTCAGATTAGCGCCGCAGTGCGGGCAGAGTCCCTTGCAGGCCTCTTCACACAGCGGCTTGATTGGCACGTTAACCAATATCGACTGCCGGAGATACTCCTCCAGGTCGAATATGTTATTCACGAACAGAGGCTCTTTCTCGTCCTCTGGCAGTTCCTCGATCTCTTCATCGGGCTGTTCCGGCGCCCACGGATGACCTTCCAGCGGAAGCTCTTCCTCAATGGCCATCTCAACGGGCAGTCGATATGACCTCAGGCACCTGCCGCACTCCAGCTCGATCGTTGTGTGACACTTTCCGCGGACGTCTATAGTGCGGCCGGTGTTGGAGAACGCCACGCTCCCCTCGATCGGCTCCACGCACTTCAGTCCGCTCTCTTCATCCACGATCGGCGGTTCGTCAACCTCGTATTTGATACGCTTGCCCAAGTGGGCAGCGACTTCGCTAAGATCCAGCTTCATATTGCCCTCCCACTTAATGGCTCGCCCGCGCTATTTGCGCCGCCATGTCACGCCGAATTCGTTTTCACATACAGGACAGCACGACCCAAATTCGGGTGCGTCGCCATCCTCCGGGTACCTCCCAGGCGGCAAAACGCCCATCTATGTTACCACAATCGGGCAGCATTCGTAAAACGGGGGTCACAGGTCGGTCAGTTCGCGCCGAAGGCTATCTCCTGAAACGTTCGGGTTCGGGCGGATTCGGCTGCCTTCATGCACATCAGTGCGCTTACGATCCCGGCTTCCAATGGAGCAAGCGAGTCGCACTCTCCGCGGATCACCCTGGCAAAGTTGTCGGCCAGCACGGTTTCTCCTCCGCGATGGGTCATGCCTGCCGTCTGCAGCCTATGGGTCTCAGTTCTCGGAGTGTGGTGCATGTGCACCTTCAGCTCGTTCGTGTACCAATCAAACTCAATCGTACCTTTGTAGCCGAGCAGCGACGCCCCACGCTTACCGGCTGATCCACGCGCGAAGAAGTTCTGGCTGTACGCGACGTGCATACCCGTCTCGTACTCGATGATTGCGCTGCCGGAATCCTCGTGCGGCGTATCTACCGCAAACAGGCAGCGGCTGCCCGACGGCTGCACTCTTGGTTCCTTTCCCTTAGTGAAGTAGCCGTGGAAAGGACTCTCCAGACAGGACTCCTGCTCCTCGCAATCGTCACAGCACAGCCCTGCGGCCCTGTCGCCGGTAAACACGCGTTTGGATGTCGTCGCGCTGATCCATCGGGGATGAACACCCACAAGGTAATTGATATAATCGAAGTCGTTGTTGGCCTTCTGCAGGAACAGGCTCGGATTCTCGCTCTTGTCCCGATACCAGCCCTGGTAGTAGGACCACCCCCAGATCACGTTGTTCCAGGCCTGCACATGCTCGACGGTGCCTATCTGGCCCGAATCAATTATCTGTTTTGCCAGAAGCGCCAGATGCTTCACCCGGAGAGGATACGAGACCACAACCTTGCTCGAGCTTACCATTCCTGCCGTATGCAGAGCCGCCAGATCGGCCATATTGGTGGCGACCGGCTTCTCCAGGAACAGAGGCAGGTTCCTGCCCAGAATCTTGATGGCCATCTGCGCGTGAAGCGACGGGCGCGTGGCGACGATAACTCCGTCGAGCTGGGCACTGTCCAGCATTTCGTCCGGATCGGTGAAGAAAGCGACCTTGCCGGCGTCTCGGCCGCCGGACTCCATCTGCCGCCTGATCTCGTCGTTACGGATGTCCGTTACTGCCACGAGTTCGGCGCCTACGTCGAGCCTATCCATAACGCCGAGCAGACTCCGCGCTCTGCCCCCATACCCGATTACACCCAGTCTGATCATATCAGGCCCGTACTGCGATTTCTCATCCCTGCGCCTTGCCCACCAACTCCGCCGTCTCGCGGGCGATCATACGCTCCTCGTTGGTCGGGACGAGCAGAATTCGCACAGAGCCCGACTTGCAGCTTATGTCGGCCGGGCCGCGAAGGGAGTTGTTCTTGACTTCGTCGAGCTTTGCGCCCAGGAACCCCAGTCCTTTGCACACGCGCTCGCGGACAGGCGCGCTGTTCTCACCGATACCGCCGGTGAAGACGATTGCGTCCAGCCCGCCCATCGCTGCGGCATAGGCGCCGATGTACTTCTTGATGCGGTAGCAGAAGATCTCCAGCGCGAGCGCCGCGCGCTTGTTGCCTTCGTCCGCTGCCTGCTCGACGTCGCGCATGTCGCTCGACACGCCCGAGACTCCCAGGAGCCCGCTCTGCTTGTTGATGATGTTGTCGATCTCGTCGGCGCGAGCGTGGAGTTCCTTGGCGAGGTAGACGAGGATGGCCGGGTCCATGTCGCCGCCGCGGGTGCCCATAACGAGTCCTTCGGCCGGGGTCATTCCCATACTCGTGTCGATCACCTTGCCGCCGACGATCGCCGCCATGGAGCAGCCGTTGCCGAGGTGGCAGGTGACGATTTTCGTCGCGGCCGTGTCTAGCCCAATCTCGGCCAGCATCTTCTGGGCCTGTCGGGTGACGTATTTATGCGAGGTGCCGTGGAAGCCGTAGCGGCGCACGCCGTAGTCCGTGTAGTACTTGTAGGGCAGGGCGTAGGTATAGGCGTAGTCGGGAATCGTCGCGTGGAATGCCGTGTCGAAAACCGCGACCTGCGGCACATTCGGCATCCTGCGCATGCACGCCCTAATCCCTTTGAGGTTCGGCGGGTTGTGCAGGGGCGCGAGCTCGCTGAGCTTGTCGATCTCTTCGACGGTCTGCTCGGTCATCAGCGTAGGTTGGACGAACTCCTCTCCGCCATGCACCACGCGATGGCCCACCGCCGAAATCTCGTCGACGCTCGATATCGCGCCGCACTCGGGGTCGGTGAGAAGCTCGAAGACGTGGTCCATGGCCTGATCGTGATCGGCCATCTCCACATCCACTTCCTTCTTGCACGCGCCTTCGTGCTTGATCTTGCCTCCGCCGCCAACGACCCCGATCCGTTCGGCCAAGCCCTTTGCGAGGACATCTTCGGTTTCAGAATCGATCAACTGGTACTTCAGGGAGGAACTACCGCTGTTCAGAACTAGAATCTTCATTGATGCTACCATATTCCAGCTTTCAGCCGACAGCAGTCAGCTACCGCAAGTGGACAACGGCTGATAGCTGATTGCTGATGGCTGAGAGCTTATTGTATTGCCTGGACCGCGGTGATCGCGGCCACATTGACTATGTCTTCTACGTCGCAGCCTCGAGAGAGGTCGTTTACGGGCTTGCGCAGGCCCTGGAGGACCGGGCCGTAGGCCTCGGCCTTGGCGAGTCTCTCCGTCAACTTGTAGCAGATATTACCCGCGTTGAGATCCGGGAAGATCAGGACATTTGCCCTGCCCGCTACGGGACTGCCTGGCGCCTTCTTCTGGCCGATCCACTCGACCAGCGCCGCGTCACCCTGAAGCTCGCCGTCGATGAGGATCTCCGGCGCGCGCTCCTTGGCAATCTTTGTCGCCTCGATCACCTTATCCGCGATGGGGTCGGACGCGCTGCCCTTGGTCGAGAAGCACAGCATTCCCACTCTGGGCTCGAAACCGAGGAGTCCGCGCATGGTTTTGGCGCTCTGAATCGCGATCTCGGCGAGTTCCTCGGCGTTGGGGTTAATCACCAGGCCGCAATCGGCGTAGATGAACACGCCGTTCTCGCCGTACTCGCAGTTCGGCACGATCATAACGAAGAAGCTCGAGACCAGCTTGCAGCCGGGGGCGGTCTTGAGAATCTGAAGCGCGGGGCGGACGGTGTCGGCAGTCGAGTGCGTGGCGCCGGAAACCTGGCCGTCGGCCTCGTTTGATTGGACCATCATACAGCCGAAGTACAGGGGGTCAGCCACGATCTCGTAGGCCTGTTCCTCAGTGATCCCTTTTGACTTGCGAAGCTCGTAGAACGCCTTTGCATACTCGGCCCGCAGCGGCGACTTGGCGGGATCGACGATCCTGCACCCGGACACGTCAGCGCCTGACTCCTTGCACGCCGCGGCGATCTTGTCTTCGTTGTTTACGAGCACTACCTCGGCAAGGCCACGCTCGATTATCTTCTGAGCGGCGGCCACCGTTCTTACATCTTCGGCTTCCGGCAGCACGATCCGCTTCTTGGCGGCTTTGGCCTTGGCGTAAATGGTCTCCATCACATTCGGCATATTACCTACCCCTGTACAACGTAATTACGAGCTACGAGTCTGCTCTGTCATGCCGAACTTGATTCGGCATCCGCCCTGGATCCTGAATCAAGTTCAGGATGACGCTTAACTCGTAACTCGTAACTGGTGACTCGCAGCTTATTACCCTATCTTCGGCCTCTTCCGGCAGGAATGACCGGCTCCGCGGTCTGCTGGGTGGTGATTCGCACTTCCAGCTTCTCCCTGCCCTTCTGCAGCGTACCCATGACGGCGGCCAGGTGATTCTCCACGGTCGCCAACACTTCCCGTGCATACTCGTCCGCGCCGCGCCTGACCTCTCTCGCGGTCGCGTCGGCGTTCGCGAGGACGCCCTGCGCCTGCGCCTTGGCCAGCTTGTTGATCTCGCTCGTGTCGATCAGCTTGGCCGCCATCTGGCGAGCTTCCTCGACGACACGATTGGCTTCCTCAGTCGCACGCTCGGTGATGACTGCGGCTTCTTCTTTGGCTGCGGACACGATCTTGTCGCTGTCGCTGGCGACCCGGCTGGCCCTGCGAACCTCATCCGGCAGAGATGCACGAATCTTGTTTGTGAGCATGTGGAATTCCTCAAGGTCGATTCCCCATGCCTTCCCGAAGAACGAATACGCGTTTTCAGCCAGCTCTTCCAGCCCGTCCAGCAGTTTCAGAATGTCCTCCTGAGAACCCCTGCCGCTCATGAAAGAAGGTCTTTGAACCACAATCCGTTCGTCACTCATTTTCGCGCTCTCCCTGCCTAAATGTGCTATCCACTAACACGTCATGCTGATCCTGAATCAAGTCCAGGACTTTCAGCACCGACGCCTGGCCGTTTCGTCATGCTGAATTTGATTCAGCATCCACGCTTGGATCCTGAAACAGGTTCAGGATGACACGGGGATCCCGAAACAAGTTCAGGATGACACAGAATCACTGTTTGATCTTTGCCAGCAGTCGTTCCTCGACTACCGGTGGAACGAGGCCTGATATCGATGCTCCGAACTCCGCGAGTTGCTTGACCATCTTGGAGCTGAGGAACAGATGCTCCGAACTGGTCATCATGAACATCGTCTCCACGCTGCCGTCGAGTCGTTTGTTCATCAACGCCTGCTGGAGCTCGTATTCGAAGTCGGAAACAGCCCTGAGACCTTTGATGACGATAGACGCCCCCCGCTTGTGGGCGTAGTTGACAGTCAGGCCATGGAAATAGTCTACTCTAACATTCGCTAAGTGTCTACATGCTTGGCGAAGAAGTTCGACTCTTTCTTCCGTCGAAAACATCGGTTCCTTTTCGAGGTTGACGGCTACCGCGACGATGATCTCATCGAAGACCTTCGCCGCGCGCTCGATTATGTCCATATGCCCGTTCGTGACGGGGTCGAATGATCCTGGATAGATTGCTTTCATAGTCGTTGGTTGTTAGCCGTTAGCAGGGAAGCTGTTAGCTTTCAGTTGTCGGCTGTCAGCGGACGGGCTTGTGCCTACAGTCCCTCTGTGTTTCGCCGCCTTCCGAAGAATGTCGGGAACAACTGGGAGAGCCTGATTCCCTCGAACACACCGGAGCCCACTGTGCTGCCTAAACAGGCCGTTAGCCAGAAGGGCCAGAGGTCAGGGTGACCGATGGTAAGCAGGCCAATGCCCCAGCATGTCCAACCCAGAGATGAAACCAGCAGAGCAAGCTGCCGATGCCACCGTGCACGCTCGCCCACGAGCTTGAACCAGCAAACAGCTGACAGCATGCCGACAGACACGGCTCCGCCGGCAAGCAACACGTCCGATATCGTTTTCGCGTGCATACCCTGCCCTCAGTCGCGATAGCTGAAAGCTAGCAGCCAACAGATGCTCAGCTCACCGTCGCCAGCTCAAACGCGTCGTACTTCTTTATCAGATCCCGTCTCAGTCGCGAGAAAGCCTCGGCCGAGAGGTTCGGGTCCTTGTCGATGATCGAAAACGCCTCTTTGCGGGCGAGTTCGAGGATCGGTATGTCCCTGAATATGTCGGCGATGGTCAGCTCGGGCATGCCGGACTGCTTGGTCCCGTAGAATTCGCCTGGGCCGCGCAGTTCGAGGTCCTTTTCGGCTATGACGAACCCATCTTTGGTTTCCGCCATCGTCGTCATGCGCTTGATCGAGTCCTGGCTGTTGCCCTCGCAGATCATCACGCAATATGACTGTTCGTCACCGCGTCCGACTCTTCCTCTAAGCTGGTGCAATTGAGCCAGCCCGAATCTGTCCGCGTCCTCGATCACCATCACCGTCGCGTTCGCAACGTCCACGCCGACCTCGATCACCGTCGTCGAGACCAGGATGTGTATCTCGCCGCTGCGGAACGCGCTCATCACGGCGTCCTTTTCGTCGGACTTCATGCCGCCGTGCAGCAGCCCGATCCTGAGGTCCGGGAAGACCTCGGTCTGCAGGAACTCCGCAAGCTCCGTCGCGGCTTGGACCTGCAGCTTGTCGCTCTCTTCGATCAGCGGGCAGACGACGTAGGCCTGCCGGCCCTGGTCGATCAGCGTGCGCAGCGCGGCGTAGACCTTGCGGCGCTCGCCGATCTGCTTCCAGTGCGTCTTGATCGGCTTGCGGCCGGGCGGAAGCTCGTCGATGATCGAGACGTCGAGGTCGCCGTAGACAGTGAGCGTGAGCGTGCGCGGGATGGGCGTTGCGGTCATGACCAGTATGTCAGGCATCAGGCCTTTTTCCATCAGCGCGGCACGCTGCATTACGCCGAAGCGGTGCTGTTCATCAACGATGACAAGTCCCAGCTTACGGAACTCGACGCCTTCCTGAATCAGAGCGTGGGTCCCAATGACGATCTGCGTCTGGCCGGACGCGATCCGCTCGTTGACTTCCCTGCGGTGCTTGCTGCGCAGGCTGCCGGTGAGCAGATCGACGCGAATCCCCATCAGGTCCTGTTCGCCGAGCAGGCGCGATATGCCGAGATAGTGCTGCTCCGCGAGGATCTCAGTCGGGGCCATCAGCGCGGCCTGGTAGCCGTTCGACACCGCGATGAGCATCGCGGCGAGCGCGACGGCGGTCTTGCCTGAGCCGACGTCGCCCTGCAGCAGCCGGTTCATGCACACCGGCCGCGACATGTCGTTCGCGATCTCCCTGATGACCTTCTTCTGCGCGCCGGTCAGCTCAAACGGCAGAATCTGCCTGAGTTGCTCTTTGAGGTCTGTCGGGACGTTGAACGCGATTCCCTGCCCGGGCGCCTCGATGCCGCGCTTTCGCATCGCAAGCGCAAGCTGAAGCAGGAAAAGCTCCTCGAACACCAGCCGCTTCCGCGCGGCCTCCATCGCGGCCTGGCTCTCGGGGAAGTGGATGTTGCGGATTGCCTCCTGCGCGTCCATCAGGTCGAGGCGGTTGCGCACGTCCTCCGGCAGCGTCTCTTCAACGAGCGGGAGGTAGCCGTCCAGCATTGCGTAGATCACCTTGCGCAGCGTGATCTGGAACAGGCCCTCGGTCAGTGGATATACCGGCACCACGCGGCCCGTCGAGAGCGGGTCGGACTGCTCCGCGAACAACTCGACCTCAGGCGATGCGATCTCCACGCCCCATCGGCCAGCCTGCACAGTGCCGTATGCCACGACCTCCTGCCCGCGCAGCTTCAGGAACTGCTCCTTGCGAAACTTCTGGTTGAACCACGTCAGCACGATGGACCCGCTGCCGTCGTCCACAACGACCTTGGTCAGCACGAGCCGGCCGCGGGTGGAGACGTTATCTGCGCCGAGCACGGTGCCGCGGATGGTCGCGGTCTCGCCGTGCTGCAGGCTCGCGATTCGTGCGAAGTGGGTGCGGTCCTCGTAGCGGCGCGGGAAGTGGCGCAGAAGGTCGCCAGCGGTGAAAATGTTGAGCTTGTTGAGCATGCCCGCGATCCGCGGCCCCACGCCTTTGACATACTGGACTTCAGTATCCAGCGAGCGCGGGCGCGGCGCGACTGCGGGCTTATCGGCAGCGGGTTTGTGCGAGGCGGGCTTGTTCATCTGCATTTGCGATCCGATAAATCGTAGACCGTCAATCGCAAATAGTCAATAGCGCTAGTGCCCGCCGCCGCGCTGCATCATGGCGAGTTTGCCCTTCTTGAAAAGCAGAACCAGAGGCATTGCGACCACGAACGCGGCTCCGATAATGATGAACGCGTCGGAATAGGCCATCACCATCGACTGCCCCTGGACGCTGCGGTCTATCAGGGCGAGCGCGCCCTTCTTCGCCACGGGAGCCGCCATCCCCTTGGACATAAGCCACTGCTGCGCGTTGTGGAGTCGCTGGAGGGCGATTGGGTTGTAGACGCTGATGTTATCGACGAGGGTTGCGCGGTGCACGGTGGAACGGTGATCCACGAACGTGGACAGGAACGCGATCCCCGCACTGCCGCCAAGCTGCCTGGCAAGGTTGAAGAGGCCCGTCCCCGCTCCGATGTCTTTGCCCTTGAGGGAGCCCAGCGCGACCATCGTCAGCGGCATGAACAGGAACCCCATTGCCACGCCTCGCAGCGCCAACGGCCAGAAGAGCTGGTGGGCGCTGGTGGAGAGCGTGATGAAGTGCAGCATCCACATGGTGAGGATGAATATCGATGTGCCTATGGTGACCATGAGCCGCGGCGCCATCTTGGAAACGAGCTTGCCCGTGAACGGCAGGGTGATCGCCGTGGCCATTCCGCCGGGGAACATGATCCAGCCGGTCTGAGCCGCGGTGAAGCCCCGAAGCTGCTGCAGATACACGGGTAGTACGAAGATGCCGCCGTAGAGACCGAAGCCCAGTATCATTCCGAAGAGAGTGCCTGCCGTGAAGTCCTTGAACCGGAGCACGTGGAGTTCGACCGCGGGGTGGGGGTTGCGCAATTCCCACCACACGAACGCGATGATCCCCACCGCTGAGAATAGCGCAAGCCAGCAGATAAGGTTCGACTGGAACCAGTCCTCGCGATGGCCCTTCTCCAGCATCGTCTGCAGCGCGCCTATTCCGATGGCAAGCAGGCCGATCCCGATCACGTCCACCTTGCCGTTGGATGCCCTCTTGTATTTCGAATCGTGCATGAACATCAGGGTCAGCGCCGCCGCGAGGATGCCGATGGGCACGTTGATGAAGAAGCACCACCGCCAGGAGTAGCTGTCCGTGATCCATCCGCCGAGGGTGGGGCCGACGGTTGGCCCGACCATCACGCCGATCCCGAAGATCGCCTGCACCATGCCCAACTGCCAGGGCGGAAATATCTCGAAAAGAGTCGCCTGAGCGGTCGACAACAGTGCGGCCCCGCCCATGCCCTGCATGATTCGAAATATGATCAGCTCGTTGAGCGTCCGGGACAGCCCACAGAGTATCGATGCGGCCGTGAACATGATTATCGAGCCGGCCAGGTACCTGCGCCGGCCGAAATGCGACGACAGCCAGCCGGTCAGAGGCAGGATGATGACATTGGCTACGATGTAGCCGGTGGCGACCCAACTGATCTGGTCCAGCGTCGCGCCGAGGTTGCCCATCATGTCCGGAACCGCGACGTTGACGATGCTGATGTCGAGGACCTCCATCACGGTCCCCGCCATCACTGCCGCGAGCACGATCCAGCGCGTCGCGGCGCTGTAGGTGGTGTATTCGGCTGCCTGCTGTGGGGCAGCACTCTGCGTCGCCAAAGCGGTCACCTGGTCTCCACAACCGCAACCACTGACATACCGGCGCGGAGCCGGTCGAGGTCCGGCTGGCCGTCATCCAGTGCGATCTTGACTGGAACGCGCTGCACGATCTTCACGAAGTTGCCTGTCGCGTTCTCGGGCGGCAGCAGGGCAAACGTCGATCCAGTGCCGGCGGAGATGCTGTCGATGCGTCCCGTGAACGTGCGGCCGGGGACTCCATCGACATATATCTCGGCCTTGCGTCCGTTCTGCATGCCTTTGAGCTGTGTTTCCTTGAAGTTCGCCACGACCCACACGTCCAGCGGGGGTATCAGCGCCATGAGCGGCGCGCCGGGCTGGACGAGTTCGCCGACTTGCACGGACTTCGCGCTGACGCGGCCGTCGGTCGGGGCGCAAATCCGGCAGTAGCTCAGCTTGAGCAAGGCTGCGTCGAGGGCGGCCCTGGCCTGCTGGATTCTTGCCTCGGCCTGGGACTTCGCGGTCCGGCTTACGGCGACCTGTGTCGGAGCCGTTCTGGCCTGGCTAAGCTGGCCCTGGGCCTGTTGGTGGCGCGCGATGGCCTGATCGACACCCTGCCGCGCGGCGCTTAGCTGTGCCTTTGACTGTCCGATGGCGGCGTCCGCCGCCCGGACTTGCTCGCGCGCAGCATCGAGGTCGGCCTGTTTGGAGTCAACGACGGCCTGCGTGGCCTGCACCTGTTCCTTCGCGCTGTCGAGCGAGGCCCTGGCTGAATCGGCGACGGTTTGGGCGTTGTCGGCGGCCTGCTGACTGCCCGCTCCCTGCTTGGCGAGCGTGGCGTATCTGCGGGCTTCTCGCGCGGCGTTGTCGTAGTTCGCCTGCGCGGCATCCACGGCTGCTCTGGCGGCCTGGACGTTGGCCTTTGCCGTTGCAACGGCGGCCTGGGCGGCGACGACGGCGGCCTTGCTGCGCTGCTGGTTCGCAATCGCGGATGACACCCCAGCTTCGGATTGCCGGACCAGCGCCTGTGCGCTCTTGATGCCGCTCTGAGCCTGCCCGAGTCCGCCCTCGGCCTGTGTGATCTGCGCGCTGCCGGTCTGCCGGGTGAGGTTGACGTTCACGCCTGCGCCCTCAGCTTGCGCGACAGCCACGCTGAGGTCGGCCCGCGCCTGGGCGACCGCCACACGGTATACTGAGTCGTCGAGAATAACCAGCACATCGCCCTTCTTGACGAGCTGGTTTTCCTTCACCAGCACGCTCTGGACGGTGCCCGTCACTTGCGGCGATATCTGGATGACGTTGCTTGTGACATACGCGTCTTCTGTCGAGGCGTGGCCGCGGGTCCACATGATGTAGCGCACTCCGACCACCAGCGCGATCACCAGTGCGACCGCCAGAACCGCCCGAATGACGATCTTCGCGCCCGGACGGCCGTTGTGTTCGATCGTCGGCGCGCCGCCGTTGCCCTCGATCTTAGTCTTCTCTGCTTCTTCCACGCTCACGGTTTACCTCACTAACACTCCACTAACGAGCAGGCGCGACAGCCGATCTGCTATGCCGGCGATCTCTTCGCGCTCACCCAGCTGTTTCGGGCACAGGTTGTATGGCAGCAGCGAGTTGGTCGCCAATACGAGCATGTGGGCGGTATCGGCGCTGTCCTCATTGCGGAAGACCTCGAGCCCTATGCCTTCGTCAATCACCTGTGCGAATATCTCCGCCTCCGCTTCGTGCCATCGCTTTCGCGATGCATGGATGATGGGCCGCAGCGCCGCAAGTAGATCGTCGAGGCTCTTCTCATGGTTGCGAGCGCTGTCGAACCGGGCCATCACCCTGGCGATGAGCATCTCGCGCAGCTTATCCGCTGGTGGCGCCTCGCGCAATGCTATCTCACTCAGCGTCGATCGGACGAGATGGTTGAGGCGGTCGATCCAAGAGACGGCTATCTCCTCCTTGCTGCGGAAGTGGAGATAGATAGTGCCCTTGCCTATCCCGGCCTCGCGAGCGATATCGTCCACCGTCGTCTTCGAGTAGCCGTATAGCCCCAGCAAGCGCTCGGCGGCATCCAGTATGGCGTCTCTTATATCTGTCCTTGTTGTCTCGGTTCGCATAGTTTGTAGACGACTGACCAGATTGGTTTTTCGGTCATATTATCGGTCGTTCAGGCTGATCTGTCAATATCCGGGTATCATATCCGGGTATCATCAGACACGTGAACCGGGTGTTCGAGAAGAGAATCGTCGATCTGAACGGCCGGCCCGTCGATCCGTCGGGACACTGCGTCATGTACTGGATGCAGCGGTCGCAGCGCGCGTTCGACAACCCCGCCCTGAGCTTTGCCATCGATCTTGCAAATGATCTGTCGCAGCCCGTCGCCGTGTATTTCGGCCTCTTTGACGAGTATACTATGGGCAGCGTCAGAGCGTTCAAGTTTATGCTCGAAGGGCTGAAGGAGACCGCTGCGGCTTTCGGCCAGCGCGGCATTGGGTTCGTGATGAGGCGCGAGCGGCCGTGGGAAGGCGTGGTGCGCGCCGCGTGCGAACTCGGGGCGTGCGCGGTCGTCGTCGACGAGGATTACCTCAACATCGGCCGAGCCTGGCGAAACGAGGCGGCACGCGGGCTGGCAGTTCGCTTTCTGCAGGTGGACTCGGAGACGGTCGTTCCCGCTCGCGTTTGCGACCACGAAGAGTGGGGCGCGTACACCTTGCGTCCGAAGATACTAAGGGCCCTCGATGAGTGTCTTGTGGACAGGGCGGAGGCGGAGCCGAGGCGCAGGTGGCGCGGGGCGCCGGAGTCGATAGACGCCGCCGCGCTCGATCCTCTGACTCTGGCGTCGAGTCTGCACGTGGAACACAGCGCCGAGCCCACACCCTACTTCAGAGGGGGGATGCAGCACGCAAACGAGCGTCTGGCCCGATTCCTCGAACGCGGGCTGCCGAGGTACGGCCATGAGCGCAACGAGATTGGTCTGTCGGTATCAAGCGAGCTCAGTCCATATCTTCACTTCGGTCAGATCGCGTCGCTGCGTGTGGCGCTCGCGGTTCGCGATTCGGACGCGCCGGACGACTGCGTTGAGGCATTCCTCGATCAGCTCATCGTTCGACGGGAGTTGGCGATCAACTTCTGCATCTACAATTCGGGTTACGACACGATCGACGCCGCCCCGAAGTGGGCGGCCGACACTCTCGAGCAGCATATCTCCGACCCGCGCCCCGACATCTACTCGACTGAGGAACTCGAGTTCGCCTCAACTCACGATGACCTCTGGAACGCCGCGCAGACTGAGCTCGTTCGCTTCGGGAAGATACATCCGTACATGAGGATGGTGTGGGCAAAGAAACTGCTGGAATGGACCCCGACGCCAGCCGAAGCTATGTCTCGCGCGATCTACCTCAACGACAAATATGCTCTCGACGGCCGTGACCCCAACGGCTATGCGAACATCGCGTGGTGCATCTGCGGGAAGCACGATCGTCCTTTCGCCGAGCGGCGCATCTTCGGCAAAGTGCGATATATGTCCACGGACGCGACGAAGCGCAAGACGCGGTGGCGTGATTACGTAGATCGGGTCAACGCGTCGGTTAGTCCAGCCGGACAAGTTTGATTGCTGTGCAGTTGGGGTATCGTGAAACCGCTTCGCCTGCTTGCTTCGTGCAGAGTTGATGCGGAAATGGAACAAACACGATTCAGAGCCTTGGAGATGCGCATTCCGGCGGACACGCGGTATCTGTCCGTCGTGCGACGAGGCGTCCGGAACCTCGCGGAATCGATGGGTTTCGCGCGAGAGGATGTCGCTGATGTCGAACTCGCGGTGTCGGAGGCCGTCACCAATTCCGTCGAGCACGGATCCGCTCCGGGTGGCGAGCCCGGCGTCGTGGTGAAGTGCCGCGGATTCGACGATCTGCTTGTAGTGGAAATAGAGGACGAGGGCAAGACCGAATCGACCCCCAAGAGCCGCCAGCCTTCGATCGTCGACGAGCGTGGAAGAGGCGTACTGATGATGCGCGCGCTTATGGATGGCTGTGAGGACTGCCGAACCGAACAGGGCAACAGGGTGACGATGGTCAAGCAGAAAGCCGGCGCCGCTCGGGCATGAGCAGACTCAACTCGCCTTCCCGATATCCGTCAGGGCCTCGTCCATGGTCTCGTAGCACTGGAACTCGTGGTCCGCGCGAGTAAGCTGAAGTATCTTGGTCAGCAGCCCGTGCGCCCCTACAATGCAGAGTCCCCGGCCTGAACGTTCCAACGCCTGCTTGATGGACAGCAGCGCACTAAGGCCTGTGCTGTCGATGTAGGAAAGCAGATGAGCATCGACGATGACACTGCGGTCGCTCGATACGAGCGGATGCAGGTGACCCAACAGTGTTGGAACACTCGACGCGTCCAGCTCGCCACACAGGTACGCCACTGAGACCGATGAGTCATCAAGATCCTTGGTCCAGGTAGTGAAGACCTCTTCGTTCGCACCAGCCATTACGATGTGGACCTCCACGCACCCGAATGTGGGTGTTCTTACGCTATACCAGCCTGGAGGCAAGTCTAAACAAGCGGTGAACGGCCAGCAAGGTCCTAGAAGCGCAGGAACCAGTCCAGCTTCACGATGCGCGCATAGACGGCTGCCAGCACAATCAATGTGCCAAGCATGTTGATGTTCTCGTGGTTGGCGCAGACCTGAGCCCAACTCGCGTTCTTCGATTCCGAGCGGGAATAAGGCTTCAGCCTCGGAAGCCAGCGGTGAATCTCCGAGCAGTAGTGCTGGTAGTCGGGCTCGAAGATGACCTTCAGCCGACTCTCCTCGCGGTTGACTCTCATATGGGCGTAGGCCGCGAATACGATGACGTAGCCGCCGATCAGATAGGGGTTGAGGGTCATAATGAAGAAGCCCATGCCGAGAACGAAGCGGCCGATGTACATGGGGTTGCGGACATGCGAATAGGGGCCGGAGATCGTCAGGTGTTGGTCCTTGTGGAGCTGCGAACCTGCCCACATCTGGATCAGTTCTCCGAGTATGGCGATAGGCGCTCCGTACCAGAACGCGCGGGTGCTGTGCATAAAGGCGACCAACGCGACTGTCGCAATGGCCATAAGTGGCACGCGCCACCATGTGACCGCTCGCCGCACTTTCTCTTCCAGACCAAACTCCGCGCCGGACTCCACAGCCATACTTACCTCCACGATCATTTACAGGAGGAAGTCTAGCACACCTGACGTTGCTCGGTCAAGCCGACGCGCGTTGAGTCATTCGTTCACCTGTCGATACGGAAATCGGGCCGTGTGTGGCACAACTTCACGGTTTGTGGCTCAGGCTGTGATGTGGGCGTTGGGTTTATTCGCATGCCAGACAAGATTCTTTTGGCTGGTGTATTGACAACGAAACCTTGATGTGCTATATTTCCATCCTGCAACTCCGGGCGGTGGCTTACTCCAAAGCATTTCCGCCGCCTTTGCTCTACCGATAGTCTGGCAAGATCACTCTCCGGTCGGGGGCACGTGAATGATGGATATCGGAAAGACGCGGGCACGACAGCAGGCATTGCGCGCTGAAGACAAGGTAGGTCTTGAGGTCGAGGGCCTGGATGCAGTTGTCGAATCGTTGACCAGGCTCTCGGACATCAAACAGCGGCATCCGGCGCTCGAACTCCTGATGCACAATGTGCCTTTCGGTGTTCTGTTGCTCGATGCTGACTTGCGGCTCCTTGGCGCGAATCGGGCCTACAAGGAGTTCTTCGATCCCTCCAGCGAGTTCTCCGCCGGCACCCCCATCGCGGAGCTTCTTCCTAACGCGGACTGCTGTGGCATCGTACCGATCCTTCGCAGGGCGTTGGACAAAGGCAGGGCAGTGCGGGTCAAGAACTTCCGATACGACGGCTTCGCCAGGGGCGTGACCTACTGGAATGGCTCCGCGATTCCTGTCAGACTGCTCTCCGAGGACGGTCCACACGATGCGGTCGCGATGGTTGTGCTCGAGGTCACCGACGAGATACTTGCCCGCGAGCAGTTGGCGAACTTCGCCGTGCTGGCCGAGCGGCGAGCCGCCGAGACAGAGATAGAGCGTGCCAGACTCAACGCCGTCATCGAGGCCGTGCCGGTTCCGCTACTGGTATTCGATGATTGCCGCACGGTTACCGCGTTCAACTCCGCCGCGAAGAGGCTCTATGAATCTGCCGGCTACCCTGGATGGCCGGGAGTCAAGCGGACTTCCGGGCTGCTTCCACCCACGGTGCGTCTCTGCGATTCGACGAATCGGCAGATTCCGGCCGATGAAATGCCTGTAGCTCGGTCCCTCAGAGGCGAGATCTGCAAGAACGTGGTAATGCACGCGAGTCTCGAGGATTCGGCCGGCAAGTTAACGATCCGAGTCGATTCGGCGCCGCTTGTCGATGCCAATGGCCGCATCACAGGCGCGGTCGCGGCTGTGTCCGACATTACCGCGCAGGTGCGCGCACAGGAGCAGATCGAGGAGAACTACCAGCGCGAGCATGCAATCGCCGTGAAGCTGCAGGAGACGTTCTTGGCATTCGACCTGCCGAGTATCGAGGGCTTTGAATACGAGCAGGCATATCACCCGGCCCGAAACGCGTCAATGGTGGGTGGCGACTTCTGCGACATCTTCCGCGTTGGGCAAGACGAGTTCGCGGTAGTAATGGCGGATGTCGCTGGCAAGGGCCTCAAGTCGGCCGTCTATACGGCTATGACCAAGTACATCCTCCGTGCGTATGCACTCGAGCAGAGCGAGCCACGCCGGGCTCTCGCGCGGCTTAACGACGCGCTCTCGGCTTGTATGCCGCCGGAGATGTTCGTCACGCTTGCCTACGGCATACTCAACACGCGGACGCGAGTCTTCACCTACGCCAATGCCGGCCACGAGCATCCGCTGCTCCGTCGGGCGGGCGAGGGGGACGTGTGCATGCTAGGCGTGACCGGCCGCGCCCTGGCGCTCATGGAAGGATCGGCATACACTACGCAGTCGGTGGAGCTCGGAAAGGGTGACCTGATCGTTCTCTACACGGACGGTGTGACCGACGCGGGTTCCGGAGCGGATCGATTGGGCCAGGACAGGCTGATGGATCTGCTTCGGGAGCATGGTGACGCGCCGCTTGTCGATCTGGTGAATATGGTCGTGCGCTCCGCACAGGAGTTCGCGGGAGGGGTCCTCGCCGACGACGCCGCGCTGCTTGCGATACGTGCACTGTGAAGCATTCCGCGGAGGGAATCCCATTGCTCGCCGCGAAGCTGTTCCCTGTGTGATCTCCATTTGCCGAGGTTGAATGATGAACAGCAGAGAGCGGTGGCTGGCATGTATGCGCTTTGAGGCCGTGGATCACGTGCCCGATGAGGAGTTCGGCTATTGGGACGAGACGTTCGCGGAGTGGCACAAGCAGGGACTGCCCGAGTATGTGAACAACAACGGCAAAGCCGACATCTTCTTCGGCTTTGAGACCAAGCAGGGCGCGCCTGTGCATGGGGGACCCATTCCCGGTTTCCAGTATCAGGTGCTGGAGGAGGGAGACAGGTATCGCAAGATCATCGATCACGATGGCGCTACCAAGCTCGTCTACACAGACGGCACCTCCACGATCCCGCGCTATCTGCGGTTCCCGATCGAGACCCGTGCAGACTGGGATGAGTTCAAGACTCGCTTCGATCTTACTGAATCTAGGCGCTATCCGAGTGACGCCGACTGGCAGAAGTGGAAGTCCGCCGTCGCCAGCCCCGAACGTGTGCTCTGCATATCCGGCGGCAGCATGTTCGGCTGGATTCGCAACTGGATGGGGTTCGAGAATGCGGCGATGGCGTGTCTCGACGATCCCGCGTGGGTCGAGGAGATGATCGACTACATCACGGAGTTTCAGTATCAGTTGCTGAAGCGTGCCGTGACCGAAGTGCGGTTCGACCTGGCCACGTTCTGGGAAGACATAGCGTTCAACCACGGCCCGATGATCTCGCCGACGATGTTCCGCAAGTGGCTGACTCCGCACTACAAGAAGCTGACAGACTTGTTTAGAGCCAATGGCTGCGAGTTCGCGATAGTCGATTGCGACGGCAACATCAACTGCGTGGTAGACTGCTGGCTGGACGGCGGCGTCAACGTTATGTTTCCGCTGGAGATTCGCGGCGGCACGGACCCGTATTGGATGCGCGAGCAGTTCGGCAGAAGGGTGCTGCTTGCCGGCGGTGTGGACAAGACGCAGCTGATCGCCGGCAAAGACGCGATTGACGCCGAGATCGAGCGGATAAGGCCGCTCGTGGAGCAGGGCGGCTACATTCCGCACGTCGATCATCGCGTGCCGCCGGACGTGACTTACGAGAACTACCTCTACTACCTGAAGCGCAAACGGGAAGCATTCGGCATCCCCGAGCCCGCGCCGTGGGAGGAGCGCCGCGAGTTGCACGAGTGGGCAAAGACTTAGCTCCGCTCAGAATGGCAGAGCCCCGGCATTCGTGACTAGTATCCCCTCGCTCTGTCATACACGTTGACCATCTGGCGGCCGGAGAGGAACGAGGCGAGGTTCCGCTCGAAGACCTGTGCGGCGCGCTCGCCGTAGCGCCTGCCGGAGCTGCCGGTGTGCGGCGTCATTATGAGGTTGGGGAAGTCGTAGATGGGGCTGTCCGACGGTAGCGGCTCTTCGGGAAACACGTCGAGAGCGGCGCCCGCCAGTTTGCCTGACTTGAGCGCGTCGCCGAGTGCATCCGGGTCCACCATCGCCCCACGCGCGACGTTGATCAAATACGCGCCGTCCTTCATGAGCTCGATCTCGCGCCGGCCAATCAGAGCTCGTGTTTCGTCCGTTAGAGGCACGACAAGCACGAGAAAATCCACTTCCGGCAGCATGTCGTCGAGTCCGTCCGCGGCGTAGACGTGATCCACGCATGGCAGATCGCCATCGACAGTGCGCTTCGAGCCTATCACACGCATCCCAAAGGCCTGCGCCAGCCGGGCGACTGCCAGCCCGATGTTCCCCAGGCCCACGATCCCGAGCGTGTTTCCCGCAAGTTCGCCGGAGGTCCACGCCAGTTCGGCGCGCTCGAAGCGGTGTTCGAGCTGAAGCCGGTGAGCCAGGTCCAGCCTGCGCGTCATGGCAAGCATCAGGGCGATAACGTGCTCGGATACGGGAATCGCGTGGATGCCGCTCATTGTGGTGAGGATCACGTCACTTGCGAGGAGTTCGGGGAACGTAGTGTGGTCGATGCCGGCGCTGCCGAACTGGACCCACCTGAGCCTGCGCGCGTGCGCGAACACCTCCGGCGTCAGCTTCCAGCAGATCAGAGCATCGGCGTCGGTGATCTCGCGCTTGATCGATTCTTCGTCCTCGCATATCGCGAACTCGTGCCCGCGGAGGGCGATTGCGGCCCGGCGTATGTACTCATCGACAATTGCCCGCGACTCCATATGATAGGCCATCCACGCGACGAACTTCAAGCCTCATCCTCCGAACCGATCGACCGTATCGCATACTTGGCGTCAGCGACGCGGCCGGGGCCAACGGCGATCCGCCGGACGCCCACTTGCACGAGATGCTCTATACGACTGAGGTTTTCACCGATGATGACGACGATATCCTCATGCATCGCGGGCAGGCCTTCGAGTTCGTTTTCCGCAGTATCGATCACCAGCAGCGATGAATCCTCGGGGCTGCACGTTCCGGCGCGGGCGAACCCACCGACCGCGACGTCGGGCGCCTCTATATCGAGTTGCAGCGCCTCCAGGACAATCTGGTCCATCGCGGACTCGACCTGCGAGCGCAGCAGGCCGGCATTTTCAGCGACGAGCGTCATCTGCCCTGGGGTGCAGTACGCCATCGCCGCGCGAAGGACCTCTATTATGTGCACGTCTACCACGAAGACGACTGGCTTTCCCGCCGCCTCGCGCAGGACTTCTCCAGATGTGCCAGCCACGTCGTCAATGCGCCGAAGGTCGACCAGCAGGCCGTCCGCGCCGGCTTCGAGTGACTCCGCCAGTCCGTCCGCGCCCCTCAGCCGCGCGTAGACCACTATGGTTTCACCGGATTGCGTGCGAGCGGGGATGTGCTCGGAGGTGATGAAGACCTTCTCGCGAACGTTGCGACGCTCCAGGGCTTGCTGGTAGTGGGCGACAGTCTGCGGGTCGGGGTCGATGTGGACCTCGCCGCGGTAGCCGTCAACTATGACGATCTCGTCCTCGGAAACCGATCTGAGCAGGTCGGTCACGCCGATCACGCACGGCACGTCGATCTCGATGTCGGGCACGTCGGTGTCGGACTCCGCGGCGATGCCGATGGTGTTGATTCCAGGAATCCTCGACACAGCGCCCATAGCCAGGCTGTCGCACGCGATTATGGCTTCCGGGTAGTCCGATGTGGTGGCGCCGCGCCGCAGCGCCGTTATGCCGGTCTGCAGCAGGGCAGGGGACACGCCGTTGATGCCCATCTTCGCATCTACCACCGCCGCGACAGCGATCGCAATGCCGGGATGCCTCGAGGTGCCTTCCAAGGTTCGCATAAGAGAACCTTCTAACCTTCCAACCATCTAACCTTCAAACTACCGCCGGTAGAAGTCCCCACCGGCGCAGTCGTTGATGACGACGAGGGGGAGGTCGCGGACTTCGAGGCGGTGGATGGCTTCGCAGCCGAGGTCTTCGTAGGCTACGACTTCACAGGAGACGATGCGCTTGGCCAGCAAGGCGGCGGCACCGCCGGTGGCTGCGAAGTAGACGGCCTTGTGCTGCACGATGGCCTCTCTCACGCTCTGGTTGCGCAAGCCTTTGCCGATCATGCCCTTCAGGCCGGCTGCGAGAAGCGCGGGTGTGAATGAATCCATTCGGCCGGCCGTGGTCGGCCCGGCGGAGCCGATCACCTGGCCGGGTTTGGCGGGAGTCGGGCCGACGTAGTAGATCACCTGGCCCGCGAGATCGACGGGCAGCGGCTTGCCCTCCGCCAGCAGCGCCGCGAGACGCGCGTGCGCTGCATCGCGCGCCGTGTACACGACACCCGACAGCAGCACGCTGTCGCCAGCGCGGAGCCGCTCCAAATCCTCGGTTGTCAGCGGTGTACTAAGCCTAACCATCGAACCTCAGTCCATCACCCAGTCTGAAGTCTGAAATATCAAATCTGAAATGTCTTGTGTCTCGCCGCATGGCACTGGATTGTGACGGCGACCGGAAGGCTGGCTATGTGGCATGGGTAGGACTCCACGTGCACGGCAAGCGCAGTAACGCGTCCGCCATAGCCTGCGGGCCCGACGCCAGTCGCATTCACGGCCTCGAAAAGCTCGTTCTCGATCTCTGCGTCCTTGGGGTTCGAGCTCGGTTCACCGATGTCCCGCAGGATCGCTTTCTTGGAGAGCAGAGTAGCCTTCTCGAGAGTTCCTCCCAGGCCCACGCCGACTATGATCGGCGGACAGGGGTTCGAGCCGGCCTCCCGCACCGTATCCACCACGAACTGCTTCACGCCCTCGAATCCATGCGCTGGAGTCAGCATCTTCGCCGCGCTCATATTCTCGCTGCCGCCGCCCTTGGGCGCAATCGTGACAGTGATCCTATCCCCCGGCACGATCTCGGTATGGATGACGGCGGGAGTGTTGTCACCGGTGTTCTTGCGATCGAGCGGGTGGCGGACGATGGACTTGCGCAGGTAACCCTCGTCATAGCCCTGCCGCACGCCCTCGTTGATTGCCTCGTAGAGGTCTCCACCCACGACGTGCGCGTCCTGGCCGAGTTCGACGAAGACCAAAGTAAGGCCGGTGTCCTGGCAGATCGGCATCTGCTCGTCGCGCGCGATACGCGCGTTCTCGATCAGTTGCTGAAGCACGTCCTGGCCGGCGGGCGTGTCTTCGATGTCCAATGAATGCTCGAGGGCTTCCAGCAAGTCATCGGGCAGATCGAGACAGGCTGCGATGCACGCCTGCTTGACGCGCTCCGTGATGTCGGTCGCCGCCATCTCACGCATATCAGTACAGATCCTTGCCGTGGACACCGTTTCGGGTCAGGTTGATGTCGGGATAGCCGTCAACCGCGGGCTGGATTCGCTTCGAATCGAGATAGACGACATGGCCGTCCGCGAGCAGGTAGTTGCGCGCCCCGCCCCAGGTCCACCACGTGGACTTGTCGCGGGTGTGGGACAGCCAGTCCGCCACCAGCGCCTTCTTGGTCGGGTACTTGACGTCTCCGGTCTTCACGACCGACATAGGCTGGTCGGGTTCGGTGTAGAGCTGCGGCAGCTTCATAGCATTGATCTGGTCGGGCGTATGATAGAAAGCAGCCGAGTAACCGTATGATGTCCCATCGTATACATCGCCCGGCGTAGGATCGCCTGGGCAGCGCAGGATACTGCTCCACGCGTGCGTGCTCTGCTTTGCGCCCCTCGGATCTGCCGCGTCATAGGAGGGCGTGTACCCTACGTATTTCTTGAGTGCCCAGCGCCAAAAGCGGCCCTGCCATAGAGATTCGCCCGCAGGGGTTGCTCCGTCCATCATGTCGGGCCGATATGGATAGCATCCATCATAGTCGCTGGTATAGGACTCGAACGCCTTGGCGATCTGTGCGAGATTGGACTGGCAGCCCGCGCGCTGCGACGCCTGCTTTGCTTCGAGGTAGACCGGCATCATCATCGCCGCCAAGATGGCGATGATCGCCACCACCACGAGCAGTTCGATGAGCGTAAACCCGGTCTGTCGGCGGCCCATCAATTCAGCTTTCCTTCCTTGCGGAGGAGGAAGAACTGGAACGCCAGCATCGTCGAGGGCACTTCCACGACAGTCGCGAACTTCTCGAAGACTCTCGCGACCGCGCGCTTCTGGATCTCCTCGGAGTTCTCGTTGTAGCCCATCCTATCTACTGCTTCGTTGATGATCTTGAACGCGGCCCACATGAACTCAGCCCGCGCTTGCGGGAGATTGCGCAGGTGAAGCTTGGCATAGGTTCTGGTGATCTGTTCAGCGACCTCGTCCCACGCCATCAGTACCTGGCGCTCTCTCTCACGCTGTGCGCTAACGGTTGTCTGGGTGGCGGCGCGCGCCTGCACCTGCTGCTTGTAGTGTTCGTAGTCCTCGAGGGTCGTGCCCTCAATGATGCGCACACGAACTTTCTGTTTGAATACCTCGCTGACGCACTGGTCGATGATCGCGCGATGCTGCGCGCTGCGGAGGTGGCCGGCCATGGGGATATCCTGGTTGGCGAAACCCAGGATGAACTCGTCGCCGTCTACTGTGATCCCGACCGCCACTTCAAGAGCGCGGTAGAGTGTAGGCGCTATGACCCGATCCTTGACTCTTTCCGCTGCCTGCAGCCATATCTGATGAGCCTGCTTAGGCGTAATCTCACTCATGTGTCATCTCCCAGCCGTATGAACAACCGCCGGCCCCGCCGTGTATACCGCATCCGACGCGATCCGCGAAACAGGATTCGCCAGCAGGAGCAGCCCCAGCGTTAGCACCAGCGTGACCACCACCGCCGTGTTGACGGCCAGTGTGCCCCGAATAGCGGGCTTGGGTTCGCCAGGCGCAAAGAACATCAGCCGAACGACATTGAAGTAATAATACACCGATATGACGCTATTCACCACACCCAGCGCCGCGAGAACGATCAATTCGGGGTGTCCCGCGATGCCAACGTTCACCGCGCTTCCGAAGACAAGCCATTTGCCGAGGAATCCGGCAGTGGGCGGTATCCCCGCCAGTGAGGCGAAGAAAACCGTCAGCGCTGCCGCATAGAATGGCGATCTCCGCATTAGCCCGGCATAGCACGATATCTCATCACACTCCTGCCGCTTGCCAACCGCAGCGACTACCGCGAACGCGCCGAGGTTCATCAGCAGATACGCCGCGATGAATATCAGAACACCCTGCAGGCCCCAGGGCAGCGGGTCGGCCGCCGGGACCGCGGCCCGCACCATCGCCGCGTCCTTGCCCTGTCCGAGAGCCGCGGTGCTTCCGGCGAATAGATGCATCTCAGCAAGCACGCCGACCAGAAGATAGCCGACCTGCGCGATACTCGAGTACGCCAGCATTCGTTTGATGTTGCGCTGCCAGATCGCGACCAGGTTGCCCCAGAGCATGCTCAGGCCGCACAACACGACAAGTATCCAGTACCAGCTCAGCGCCGCCGGGTTGGCTGGCGTCGCCACGACCATCAGGAACCGCACCAGGACGGCGAGGCCAGCGGCCTTGCTTACTATCGACAGGAATGCGGTGACAGGGGTGGGCGCGCCTTCGTAGACGTCGGGAGCCCAGAACTGGAATGGAACCAGCGCGAGCTTGAATCCAAGCCCCACCAGCACGAACATCACTCCGACCCAGCCCGCGCCTGTCGCCGCCGCACCAAACGGCAGATCGGGCGACTTCATTGCGAATCCGTGCGCGATTGCCGCGAGCGATGTGTTGCCGCCGGTCACGCCGAATAGAATCGACATGCCGTAGAGCATTATCGCCGAGCACGCCGCACCGTAGAGGAAATACTTCAGTCCAGCCTCGCCGGATCTCCTGTCAGTCTTGGCGTAAGCCGCCAGCACGTAGCTCACCAGGCTCAAGAACTCGATCGAGAGGTAGATCGCGATCAGGTCCGACGCCGCCGCCGCGAGTGATGCCGCCGCGGTTGCGAACATGAGCAGAGCGTAGTACTCGGCCTTGTGCGTCTGGAACTCGCCGAAGTGGTCGATCGAGAGCAGCATGACGATCAGTGTGCCTGCTATGGCTACGGATGAGAGAATCGCTGCGAACGCGTCCACCGTAAGCTGGGCGTAGCCGCCGGCGGTGACGAAGAGCCCCAATGCCGGCACCTTGAGAGACTCGTTGCCGATATCGACGATCTGGGATACTCCGGCGTACTTCAGAGCCAACCAGATCACACCCCCCGCCAGCACCAGCGCGGGCACCGTCAGCGCGGGCGCCAGGTAGTGCGCGGAGAAGTAGTGCTCGACCTTGCCCTTGGGGTCTCGAGACGCGATGACCCCGAGGATCAGCACCATCACCGCCGCGACGGTGAGGTATATTGCCGGTGATATGAGTATCAGGTTGCCTAGGTGCATAGTAGTTGTCAGTTAACAGCCATCAGTTGTCAGTCATCAGGGTTGATCACTGGTCTCTTGTTATGCGCTGGCCTATCCCCTCTCCCCTTGCGGGAGAGGGTGGCGAGCGTTTTCGAGATGATATTCGAGTTCCTGTTCATTCAGGGCTGGCTTGTTGTCCAACCGCATATGTCTCTCACCACAGCGTCGCAGTTACCTCAACATCCCCAGTATTGCGTTCGACGCGTTGGTGAAGAATGCGAGCAGCGGGCCCGGCAGTACGCCGAACAGCAGCATCAGCGCCATCAGCGGAGCGAGGCTCAAGACCTCGCGGCCGTCTGCGTCGGGCATCTTCTCCCATTTCGGGTTGAGCGGGCCAAGCAGCACGCGCTGGAGCATCCACAGCATGTAGGCCGCCGTCACGACGATCCCGATCAGCGCCAGCCCGGCCAGCAGCGCGCTCGCATTGTAAGTGCCGGTCAGAACGGAAAGCTCCGCGATGAAGCCGGTCATGCTCGGCAGGCCTAGTGAACCGAAGCTGCAGAACGCCAGCATTCCTGCGTATATCGGCACCTTCGCTCCGAGCCCGCCAAAGTCCGCGAGGTTCCGGGTGTGGGCGCGTTCATAGACGACGCCTACAAGAAGGAACAATGCGCCGGTGATAAGCCCGTGGCTGAAGACCTGCATCTGCGCGCCGTTGAGGGCAAGCGTTCGGGCGGCTTCGCTCATATGGATGCCATAACCCGTTGCCCCCGCGACCGCGCAGCCGAGGGTCACGTAGCCCATGTGGTTAACCGACGAGTACGCGATCAGCTTCTTGAGGTCGGTCTGCGCCATCGCGACGAACGCGCCGTAGACGATCGCGACAAGCGACATGACAGCGATGACCATCCAATACTTCGCGAACTGCATCGGCATCATCGGCATCAGGATTCGCATGAATCCGTAGGTTCCCATCTTCAGCAAGACGCCGGCAAGGATAACGGAGCCGGCGGTGGGCGCTTCGACGTGGGCGTCGGGCAACCACGTGTGGAAGGGGAACATCGGCACCTTAACGGCAAATCCCACAAACAGGCCCCAGAACACCAGCGACCCGACCAGCAGGTTCTTCGCATAGGGCAGCGCCTGCGCGATCACCATCATGTCGAATGTTCGATGGCCGCCGGTTGCCCGCAGCACCTCCGGCGAGAAATACATCGCCAGAATCGCCAGCAGCATGCCCATACTCGCGACCATCGTATACAGGAAGAATTTGATCGCGGCGTATTCCCTGCGCGGACCGCCCCAGATGCCTATGAGGAAATACATCGGCACCAGTGACACTTCCCAGAACACGAAGAACAGCACGAAGTCCAGCGCCGTGAACACTCCGAGCATTCCCGTTTCGAGCACCAGGAACATCCAGAAGTACTCCTTGGGCCGTGTCTCGATGAATGTCGAGTAGATCAGGCTCAGGGTGGTGAGAAGCGTTGTGAGGAAGAGGAGCGGCACTGACAGGCCGTCCGCGCCCATGTGGAAGTTCACGCCGAGGCTGGGAATCCACTTCGCCAGGCACTCGAACTGAGCGCCCCGCGGGAACTGCGCGCCCGATCCGCTGTATGCGAACCACAGCCAGATCGAGATCGCCAGCGGGATGAGGCTGATCGCAATCGCCGATGCCTTGATCGCCGCGGGCTTCTCCTTCGGTATGAACATCAGTATTACCGCCCCGACCAGCGGCAAGAACGTTAGAATCGGAAGGATATATGCGGAATCCATGCTGCCTCCGGCTTATTGCCCGTAAGAACCGTTACGCCCAGCACTGCCAGGCTGATAAAGACCACCGCCGCCACCAGCAGGAATACATACTGCTGCGCGACTCCGGTCTGAAGATGTCTAACACATCGCCCCGCGAAACCTGTGATCCACGCCACCAGGTTCACGATGCCGTCTATGATCGTCTTGTCGAACCAGCCCCACGCGCGTGAACCGATCAGCGTTAGGAAGCCGACGCCGTTGACGATCACGTAGTCGATGACCCACTTATCGAACCAGTACATCACAGCGGCGACGATCATCATCGCGCGGATGATTGTCGCGTTGTAAATCTCGTCGATGTAGTACTTGTTCTCGACTATTTTCGCGAGCCAGCCGAATGCCGGCTCCAGCTTCTCGATCTTGAGGATGGGCTTGTACCAGATGATGGTCGCAAGCCCGATGCCGGCCAGCGCCGCGATCGTCCCGATCAGGAACGTCGTCACCGAGAAGCCGGCTGCCATGTGCGCCTCCTCGAGGGTCTTCTCGAGTATGCCTGCGAAGTGGCTGCCCAGCACCGGCATCATACTGTGCTCGAACAGGTTCTTGAACGGCGTGCCGACAAAGCCCGCCACTATCGCCAGCGTCGCGAGGATCACGAGCGGAGTGAGCATCACCTTCGGCGACTCGTGCGCGTGGATCTCGTGGTTGCGCGGCTCGCCGTGGAAGGTCTTGTAGACCAGTCTGAACATATAGAAACTGGTCGTGAACGCGCCGAGCACGCCGGCCCAGAACACGATCGGGTTCGTGTGGAACGCGACCGTAAGGATTTCCTCCTTGCTCCATCCGCCCGCGGTTACAAACGGAATACCGCACAGCGAGAGCGTGGAGATCAAAAACGTCCAATACGTGACGGGCATCTTCTTGCGCAGACCGCCCATGTCGCGAATGTCCTGCGTGCCTGTGCCGTGAATGACGCTGCCCGATCCGAGGAAGAGCTGCGCCTTGAAGAATGCGTGGGTCATCAGGTGGAACATCGCGGCGACGTAGCCGAACACGCCCAACGACATAATCATGTAGCCGAGCTGGCTGACCGTCGAATACGCGAGCACCCGCTTGATGTCGTTCTGGGCGATGCCTATGGACGCGGCGAACAGCGCCGTGAACGCGCCGATATACGCGACCGTGTGCAGCGCGATGCCGCTGGTGTCGGCTAGATAGACCGGATACATCCTCGCAACCAAGTAGACGCCCGCCGCGACCATCGTGGCTGCGTGAATCAAAGCCGATACCGGGGTGGGGCCTTCCATCGCGTCAGGCAGCCATACGTGAAGCGGGAACTGCGCGCTCTTGCCGATCGCCCCGCAGAAAAGCAGCAGACCCGCCATCGCCGCCATCGGGATTCCGAACTGGCCGATGATGTGGACCGTGCCGGTGAGCTTGTCGAGGTTCTCGAACACGCCCGTCTTGCCAAACAGATCAAACGAGCCCGTATACAGGAACAGCAGTACCATCCCCGCCAGGAACCCGACGTCGCCGACTCGCGTCACCAGAAACGCCTTCTTCGCTGCGCGCATCGCCGACGGCTTCTCGAACCAGAACCCGATCAGCAGGTAGCTCGTGAGGCCGACCAACTCCCAGCTCATGAACATCAGCAGGATGTTGTTGGCGATCACCAGCGCGAGCATCGCGGCGGAGAAGAGCGATAGATACGCGAAGTAGCGCGGGTACCTCTTGTCGCCGTGCATGTAGCCGGTGGAGTAAATCATGACCATCGAGGCCACGACCGTCACGACCAGCAGCATCACGCAGCTCAGCGCGTCAACGCTGTAGCCCATGTTGACGTTGAGCCCGGGCATCCAGTTCGAAGACCTGCTGAACGGCTCCACGTGCTCGAGGTGCGCGCTGTGCGCGAACCACTGCGCAGCGAGCACGACCGACATCCCAAGCGAAGTCAGCATCGCCGCAATCGCGACATAAGCCCCCTCGCCCGGCAGCCTACGCCCGAACGCGATAATCAGCCCGAACGCTAAGACCGGTATTAAAGGTATGAGCCAAGCGTATTCAGTCATTAGCCGTTAGTTCTCAGTTGCAAGCTATCAGCTTTCAGCAGTCAGCCAGGGTCCGACGCGATGCCCAGTTCGGAGTGACCTACTTATCCTTAGTCGGGGTAAGGTAGCTGGTCACCTGCCTCACATATATCCTGTCGGAGTTGTCGCTCTGTTGGATGATCATGATGAGCGACACGGTCTTCTTCTCGAAGTCGTAAACGACGTGCATCTTAGGGCTTACCCGACCCGGTGCGGTGATATCCATCACCACTGCTCTTGCTCCCGGTACTCCCTGAGTCATCCTGTCGGTAGCGAGCAGATCAGCATCCGCCGCCCTGGCAGCAGTCTCGTGGCCGACGATCAGAGACCCCATCATGCCCGCCGCCATGGCCACCGCAATCAACAGCACAAGCCTAAGCCTGCTCATCTTGTCACTCTCCTTTGCTCAACGATGTCGTCTTGTGTATCACCGGCCAATACCTCGGACCCGGAATCGGCTTGCCATCAGCCTTCGCCGCCTCGAGCCACGCCGCTTCTTGCGATCTCGACTTCGGCGAGCGCCTCGGCTGCTGTTTTCCCAAACGCCGAACATGCCCGCAGATCGGGAATATCAGCGATGTAGCCGCCATCCTCGTCGCTATAGAAGATGTTGATGTGGTAGTCCTTCATCATCACGCTGCCGACGTGGACCTCTTCACAGCTTTCCCGATCTCATATAGGAAATCCGGCGACATGTCCGCGCCGTTGTCCCAGACTATTGTATCGAGATCAGGCTCGACGCGGAGCGTCTTGAAGTAATCCACGTCCTTCAGCGGCTCGAATATCTCGCCGTCCAGATGCGGCTCCAGATCAGCGTCGCGCACGCTGCCGTCCTCAAACTCCAGCCGCACACGATACCCGTCCAGATACTGCGCTCTCTTCACAAAATGCATGCCAGCCACCTCCTAGACCAAAGGCGCGATCTTGCGCAGCGGCTTGCGCGCCATCGCAAGCTCCCAGTCGTCGGCAAGCTCGTCACGGTGCCCAAACGCCCATTCAAGAACCAGCGGCACAACACGTGCCGGAAGACGGCCCTCTATCAGCTTCAGATCGGCTATCGAGAACACGCCGGTCTCGTCGCCGTACTTCGCGTGGAAGTGCGGCGGCTGATGGTCGTTATAGTATATCGCGATCACGATCCCCAGGAACCTGCTGACTTCAGGCATATCTCATCCAAGCTATGCGATCTTGTATATCACCGGCCTATATCTCGGCCTCGGAATCTGCTTGTCATCAGCCTTCGCCGCCTCGAGCCACGCCGCTTCTTGCGATCTCGACTTCGGCGAGCGCCTCGGCTGCTGTTTTCCCAAACGTCGAACACGCCCGCAGATGGGGAATATCAGCGATGTAGCCGCCATCCCCGTCGCTATAGAAGATGTTGATGTGATGATCTCTCATCGTCCCGGCAATCGGACTCTGGTTTTGCTATCGGTCACGACCACGAACGCGCCATTCCACGCGGACGTATCTTCGGTTTCAAAGACAGTTGTCAGCCTGACAAGCAGAGCCTGCCTACCAGGCTCGTGAAGCCGAACCAGCATCACGCCCTCATGCTTGCCGAAGACGAACCTGCGCAGGTCCGAGAAGTCCATGTCTTGCGTGATCAGGAATCGCTTCGACTCTTGCGCCGCACTCCACACTGCTTCATCCTCATGACCCAGAAGACCCTCCGCGAGAACGGTGTCAACGTCGTGTCCCACGCGCACAAGTGCCTCGGCAAGCCGTATCGGCAGATTCTCGTCCAGCTTGATTCTCATCCGACTCTGGGCACGCTCTGCGCGGGCAGGTCCTCCTGTGCCGACGTTGCCGCGAACGCAATCACCGCGCGAACGGCTTCCTCCGTCAGGCTTGGGAAGTCCGCAAGAATCTCGCTGACTTCCGCGCCCTCGGCCAGACTCGCAAGCACGGTGCGTAGGGTCACGCGCGTGCCCCTAATCACTGGCTGCCCTCCGCATATCTTCGGATCACGAGTTATGTACTTTGTGTAGTCCATAGCACCCTCCGGACTGTCGACCCTGAACTGCTACCGCCGACTGCTAGAGCTTCATCGCCGTAATCTTATCCGCATCTATGTGCTGTTCCAGCCGATATATATTGATCACTATCGCGAGGCCGATTGCTGCCTCGGCCGCGGCGAGGGTGATGACGAAGACCGTGAACGCCTGCCCCGCAATCGTCGGCAGCTTCAGATACGAGCCGAACGCGACCAGGTTGATGTTGGCCGCGTTGAGCATTAGTTCGATGGAAAGCAGCATACCGATCGCGCTGCGGCGGATCATCATGCCGAACAGGCCAATGCAGAACAGCATCGCGCCGACCGTCAGATACCAGGAGACCGGAATGCCGTACAGGCTCTCATGCATCGTGCGGGTCCTCCTTCGCGATCACGACCGCCCCGACCAGCACCGCCAGCAGCACCACGGAAGCGAGTTCGAATGGGAACACATACGGCTGCAGGAGCGCCGCTGCGACGGCTTCGACCCCAACCCCGCTCTTGTTCGGCTCCAGGTTGACTGCGTTCTTGATCCAGACCGAGTTCACAACCGTGACGAACAGGAACAGAAACATCGTGCCTGCAGCGCCGGCGGCGAGAATCGGATTGTAGATCGCCTGCGAGAAGCCGATCTTCATCACGCGATTCGACAGGAAGATCGCGAGGATGATCATCGTCGTGATCCCGCCGACGTAGACCATTATCTGCACTGCGGCGAGAAACGGCGCGTTCATCAGCACGAACAGCCCCGCCACACCCACAAGGGTTGCACCGAGCAGTAGCGCAGCGCGCAGGATGTTGGGCATCAGCACGACGCCAACCGCCGCGCCGACAGTAATCCCCGCCAGCGCGACAAACGCCACCTGGTATCCAGTTATCATATGTCCGAGAATATGCATAGCTCTCTCTTAACGCGAAAACGCGAAAGTCAGAAAACCAGAAAAGACGGAGAGAATGATCAGAGCCGATCCTCCGGCTCTTCGAACCGCAACACGACCCGATGTATGCCCAAAGGCATTTCCGCGAAATTCAGCAAGAGCCCGACCTTGCAGCCTGTAGCTTTCAAGTACGATTTGACCTGGGCACGATGCGCGCGGTCAATCATCTCAACAGCCTTCAGTTCCATGACCAACTGGCCATCTATCAGCAGATCCAGCACATGTCTGCCAACTATCTGCCCCTCATAGCTGACCCGGATTTCCTTCTGCGATTCGAATGGTATCCCGCGCTTTCTCAGCTCGATTCTCAGGGCTTGTTCGTATACCCCCTCAAGAAAACCCGGTCCAAGGGCTCTGTGCACCTCGATGGCCGCCGCGATCACCCGGCTAGAAAGATCATCAAACTCTCTTCCCATTCGGTTTCTTTCTGCTTTTCTTTCTTTCGCGTTTTCGCGTTTAGGCGGACTCTTGAGTGTCATTGGCCTCTGGGCCAACCGGCAGTTCGCCGCCCATGGCCATGAGCTTGTCGAGTCCGTAGACCATGCTCTTCCGGTCGTAGCACGCGAGCTCGAAATCGCGGCCGGGCTTGAGGCAGTTGGTCGGGCAGACCTCCATGCACAGCCCACACCACATACAGCGGGAAATGTCTATCGTGAATACGGCCGGCTTGCGGTCTTTGGGATCGGTCTTGTCGACCTCCACCGTGATGATATGCTCCGGGCACATCCTCACGCACGCGCCGCAGCCTATGCAGCCCGATCGCCCAGTCGCGGGATTGATGGGAAGAGTCGGCATCCCGCGGTAGTTCTCGGGCAGTTCGGGCATCACGTCAGGGTATAGCTCGGTCACAGACGGCCGCGCCGGGCTCCAGTGCGTCACCGTCACCCACAGCCCCTTGGCTATGCTCACGAACGAGTTTACGAAATCCTTGAAGTAGGTCGATCTCACTTGGGCATCCAGAATATCACATAGGCGCCGGTCAGCAGCATATTCGCAAGTCCCGCCGGGATCAGGACCTTCCAGCTAAGGTTCATGAGCTGGTCCATTCGAACTCGAGGCAGGGTGGAACGAATCCACATGATCCCCAGCACCACGACCCAGCACTTGAACATGAACCATCCCAGCGAGATCAGCGTGAACCACGGGATCACGCCGAAGAGCTTCCCTGTCACCTGTGCACCCAGCATGTGCAGCGGCGGCTGGTACCCGCCGAAGAAGAGCGTTACGATGATCGCCGCCAGCGTGAAGCCCGCGGCGAACTCGGCCAGGAAGAACAGCGCGAACTTCATCCCCGAATACTCGGTGTTGAACCCCGCCACAAGCTCGGACTCCGCTTCCATGATATCGAACGGCGTCACGTTGATCTCGGCCAGTCCGGCGATCAGCAGTATCAGGAACGCCACCGGCAGCATCGGCCAGGAATGGAAGTTGAACAGGTTCCAGTGCCAGAAGCCGCCTGCCTGGGAGGCCACAATCTTGTTGAGGTCCAGCGTGCCTGCCACCAGCACCGGAGCCACCACCGCGAGGATGATCGGCACTTCATAGGCTATGAGCTGGCTTGCGCCTCTGAACGCGCCCAGCAGCGACCACTTGTTGTTCGAGGCCCAACCCGCGACCACGATGCCGATCAGCCCGACGCTCGATATCGCGCTTATGTAGATCGCGCCGACGTTGAGGGCTTGCGGCGTCATGCCGTCACCGAATGGGATCACCACATAGACGAGGTAAGCGGGAATGAACACGAGAGCCGGGGCGATGGTGAACAGCCACCTGTCCGCGCCACAGGGGATGATGTCTTCCTTTTGAAAAAGCTTCAGCGCGTCCGCGACGGTCTGCGCGACACCCCACGGGCCCGTCCGGTTCGGTCCCAGCCGGGACTGGATGCGCCCGATGACCCATCGCAGCTTAAGGATGATGTAGAGCACGGCGACCATCATGAAGAGCAGGACAGCCACCGCAATCGCCACGACTACACCGAGTTGTTTTGCTAGTTCGAGGTAAGGATTAGGCATCTTTACAGCAACAAAGCGCAGTCCGATCGTCCCTGGCCGGAACCGCGCTTCAAGTCCATCAGCCCAATTATACCGCCCCGGCCCAGCCTCGTCAAGGATTGTTAAGGATAAACTTTGTGCCGAATGTCACCATGCATGCAGCGGTGTGCGGAGAATGCGCGGAGGTCAGCGCAGTACGCAAGGCAGTTCGGTCAGGCTGATGCACTGTGCCCTCCGGGAACTATGTCCGCCTCGATCAGCACGTGCTGGGGGGTGTCCGCGAGCTTGTTATCGATTCGATCGAGCAGAAGCTGGGCGGCGACTCGACCCATCTCGTGGGTGCGTTGGACAAGGCGAGTGAACGGTACTGTCTTGCCGTGCGGGACGGGCGTGTCGAAGAAGCCGGCGATCTCTATATCATCCGGCACGCGCAGGCCCAGCTTCTCCGCTGAACGCAGAGCTGACCAGACGATGTCGTCGTTGATGCCGAATGCCGCCGTTACGGGGTCGGGTCGTCGAGTGCAGAAGAACAGGCCGTGGGTGAACGCGCAGACATCGACCCCGGTCACAGTAGGTCCGCAGATGAGATCCTCGTCAACCTCGATGCCGGCATCGGCAAGCGCGGCCCTGTAGCCTGCCTCGCGGTCCATCACCGACGTTATGGGCGCGTAATCCGTCAGAAATGCGATACGACGATGGCCACTCGCGATCAGTTCCGAGATAGCCCGCTTGGTGCAGGCGAAGTTGTCGGTTGCGACCCAGTCCGCATGCATATTGGGAATGTAGCGATCGACGAAGACTATGGGGGGGAGGTCGGTGTCCGCCACGGCAGCCGGCCAAGACGGCCTGGACTGCCAGGGCATAACGATTGCGCCATCGATGTGCTCAGCGGCCAGGTTCGCAATGATCTCGCGTTCCTCATCACTGGTGTCGTTGTGATGGACAAGGAGCCTGCATCCTGCACTGCGTATGACCGAGAGCACCCCCTGCACGATATCGCCACTGATGTTGACGCGAAGGAACCCAACATCGTAGGGACTCGGTGACGGAGCGCCGCCGACCGGACCCGATTCGGCCAGAGCAGCGCCCTGCATAATGAGCCCGATCGTTCGGATCTTGGGTGCGGCCGCCGAGCGCGAGAGAGCGCGGGCCTTGGTCGCGACATAGGTACCGCTTCGCCCGGGTCCGCGCTTGAGCACTCCTGACTCGACGAGTGCGGCCGTGGCTCTGGCGATTGTTGGTCTGCTGAGGCTCAGGGCCTCGGCCATGACTCGTTCCGAGGGTATTCTGTCTCCGGGTTCGAGATTGTGCTGCGTTATGTAATTGTTCAGCCATGCGCGCACACGCGAGTAGCTCGTCATAGCACCGGGCCCCACATAGAGGTTTTTCAGATAAGCCCATCTTATCACCGTGTGACCCAGCAGTCAACCCCTAGTGCTGCACTGGATATGCCAAAACGGTAATCTGTACGACCAAGTCGTTGCGGTGTCTCTCGAAAATATCCAGGAATTCCCACTTGACAAATGGCTGAGCCCGAAGTATAACCATGTTTGTTTGGCATAGCCAGCGTGGCTATGCACGCGGACGCAGCTGGTCGGGGCTTCCGTCTGTCTGCTGAATCCGCAAGTTGCACTTCGCAGACGAAACGGAGGGATGCACGTCATCTATCAGGACTCGCATGACGCGCCAGTCGCCGAGCTCAAGCAGGCTTGCGACTGCGCACAAGGACGTACCTAGGAAAGAGAGGTTGTTTGCTATGAGATCAAGACAGGTTTCGCTTGCAATCGCGGTAGTGCTTGTAGGTGTTGTGCTGGCATGCCCGGCCTTGGCGCTGAAAGTCTACGTCAATCCGAGTATTCAGACCGGCAACTACAGCCCTGACGGGGCGTACAACGAAGGCAATCAGATGCAGGACGTGGCCAACAGGCTCATGTCCAAGCTTCAGGCCCGCGGCATAAGCTGCAGGAACTCCGGCTGGCTGGACCTTGGTCCCGCTTGCTCAGATTGCAATTCGTGGGGCGCAGACTGCTTTGTCGCTCTGCACACCGATGCCGCCAGTTCCGGCTGGAGCAGCGCTCACGGCACGAGGGGCTTCTTCCATCAGTCTTCGAGTGGCTGGCACGACGACCGCAACGTGGCGTTTGCGGACTGCATCGTGAACAGGATGGTAGCGAAGTTCGGGGCGTTCGGCCGAGGATACGACCTGGGAACCCAGGCCGACTACCCTTGGTGTGGCTGGAACATGTATGTTCTGGCGCCCTGGAACAACAGCACGATTCCGGCGACCCTCATCGAAGGTCTGTATCATACCAACTACGACGACGTCTACAACGTTCTTCTGAGCGCCTCTGGGCGTGACGCCTATGCTCAGGGCGTCTTCGAGGGCATCTGCGACTACTACGGCTGGTCCTACACCGCCAACAAGCCCCGACCGTTTGTGTCCAACAACGCTGACGGCCGCCTGGAGGTATTCGCGCGCGGTAGAGACAGCGCCATGTGGCATGCTGCCATCAAGGCCGACGGCACAGGGTGGTCGAACTGGATGAGTTTCGGTGGTAGCTTCAAGGGCGATCCGACTGTCATCAGGAACGCGGACGGCAGAATGGAAGCATTCTGCGTAGGCACCGACGGTCATCTCTATCACATCTGGCAGGCGACTCCCAATAGCAGCTGGGTAAGTAGTTGGTCGGATATGGGCGGCAGTTGGCCTGGAAATCCTGCCGCTGCGATCGATGCTAATGGCTGCCTGTATGTCTTCCTTCGCGGCAACACCAACAACATCTATTACAAATGCCAGCTGACTCCCGGCGGCTCTTGGAGTGCCAACTGGGTTAATATGGATGCCAACACGTTCTGCAAGAGTGACCCTGCCGCCATCACCGCCAACGATGGCAACATCCATGTGTTCGCGGTAGGAACTGGTGGTACGATGCTGTGGAACCATCAGACCCCGGGTTGGGCCGGATGGAGTGGCATAGGGAAAGACAAGAGCGGCAGCGCGTGGCCGAGGAATCCCGTGGTTGCCAAGAACACCGATGGTCGCCTCGAAGTCTTCGCAGTCGATAGCGTCGGCAAGATGAACCACAAGTGGCAGCTCTCCGACGGAAGCTGGAACTCGGGCTGGGACGATCTGCTCGGCGGCACCTGGACCCACGACCCCGTTCTTGGCAAGCAGGCCGACGGTCACATAATGGTCTTCTGCGTTGGCACCACCGGCAATGTCTACTCCAAGGAGCAGGTCACCGGCGGATGGACATCGTCTTGGGCCAACTACAGCGGTACGTGGGCAGGGGATCCCGGCGTTGGCAGCAACGGCGATGGACGCGTTGAGGTGTTCCTTGTCGGCAACGATCCCTACATGTATCACAAGTGGGAAACCTCGCCCAACGGCTCCTGGACATCAAGCTGGGCGACCCTCGGACCGAACACGATCTTCTAGTGCGGCAAGCCGCATTGAGTATTTACCGAGGAGGACGGACTGGGGCCCGGCCCGTTGTGGGCCGGGCCTCCGGTTTTGGCACAATTCAGGTTGCAAAGGGCACCTCGGTGTGGTAAAGTAAGAGTGAGCATGAATACAGGCAGTGGTTTGAAGCCCTGCAGTGTGCGTGGTTGTCGAGGAAGTTTTGAGCCGACACTCAAAATTGATGGAGTCTTGCTTGATTTGCCCAAGTGGCAGCCCTGAGTAATCAGGGAATCGCGCGGGTAGACAGGAGACACCGCCCTGGTTCGCTAGGGTTCAAAAACTCGGTAGACACACGGCACAGGCGGGGCTTTTATATGTCTTCCTGGATTCGTTTCAGGATCTTGCCCGCCGCGCCATTGCAGTAGGATAAGGGGGCGAGTACAATGACGCGCTCGGAGCTTGCGGGAGCAATCGTGAGGATGCGAACCCGCGATGAGTATAACGGCATGCTCGGCAAGGTCTGCGGCATGGAGGATGGCGGGGAGATGCTGGTGGTGAAGCATAGACCTATCGTGTTCCCCCGTCGGCGCACCAACACCCTTCACTGCTTCAGGAAAGAGGAACTCGAGGTAGTCAAGAGCTAGACCAGTCCGCCCGGGACAGCGATGTTCCGGGCTTCGTCTTGTATTGGCCGCCGACATCTCCGCGCCGGTTGACAGCCTCCTTTTGGGTATGCTAAACTTTGAGCGGCTCCGCAGCGAGGAGCCGGCGAAAGGAGTCCCCCAGTAGATGTTGATCCACGTTAAGGGCAAGCATGTCGAGGTGACTGACGCCCTTAAGAGCTATATTGAGAAGAAACTCCAGAGGCTGGAGAAGTACTTCCACGACATTCGCGAGGCAACGGTGTCTTTGAGCGTGCAGCGCGGAATGCAGATGGTGGAAGTGCAGCTCGAGGGCGATGGCATCCTGCTGCGCGGGGAAGAGCGGCGCGGCAACGATATGTATGCGTCCATCGACGAGGTCGTCGACAAGCTCGAAACGCGCGTAAAGAAGTTCAAGGGCAAGCGAGCAGGCAAGTCCATCGATGAGGGCCCCAAGGAAAAGAACGCCATAAAAGACCAGGCTATGGTCGAGGCGTATGGGCCGGAGGAAGCCGAACCGGCTGAACTGCCGACAGTCGTTCGCACCAAGCGCTTCGCGCTCAAGCCGATGCTGCCGGACGAGGCAGCCCACCAGATGGAGTTGTTGCACCACGACTTCTTTGTGTTCCGCAACTCGGAGACCGAGGAAGTCAACGTGGTCTATAAGCGCGAAGACGGCAACTACGGCCTTATCGAGCCGGCGTAGTTCGTCCAGCGCATGGAATCCGGGCATCGTTACCGCCATCCCGAGATGATCGGGACGGCATTTTTGCTGTACACAAGCACAGGAATAAGGGGCGGGATTTCGGGCCTCGTCACGCAAAGGGAGTCAGCTACAGATGATCGTCACAACCAAACAGCTTTTCGAGCAGGCCTACGGCAAGTACGCGCTGGGAGCCTACAACATCAACAATGCGGAGCAGACCATGGGTTTGTTCCGAGGAAACATGGACTCGAAAGCCCCTTTCATTATCCAGATATCCAAGGGCGCGCGGTCCTACACAAACAAGCTCATGCTCGAGTCGATGATACGTGCGGCCGATGAGATATTCCCGGACGCGGTGTTCGCGACGCATCTCGATCACGGCGATGAGGAGACCTGCTACGACTGCATCGACAGCGGCTTTTACTCATCGGTTATGATCGACGCCAGTCACGAGTCGTTCGAGGACAATATCGCCACCACGAAGCGCGTGGTGGAGCGCGCGCACGCCAAGGGCATCAGCGTCGAGGCCGAGCTCGGGCAGCTCGGTGGTGTTGAGGAAGACATCAGCGTTTCCGAGGACCAGGCCCACCTCACCGACCCGCAGCAGGCCGCCGAGTTCATCGAGCGCTCGGGCTGCGACAGCCTCGCGTGCGCGATAGGCACGAGCCACGGCGCGTTCAAGTTCTCGGGCAGCCAGGGACTGCACTTCGAGGTCGTCGAGGCCATCCAGAAGCTGGTGCCGGGCTTCCCGCTCGTGCTGCACGGTTCCAGTTCGGTGCCGCAGGACGAAGTCGACAAGATCAATGCCGCCGGCGGCGCGCTCAAGGGCGCTAAGGGCGTCGATCCGTCGCAGTATCTGCCGGCCGCGAAGCTGGGCGTCTGCAAGATCAACATCGACACCGACGGCCGACTTGTGTGGACGCGCGTCCACCGCGAATTCTTCCGCGACAAGCCCGAGGTATTCGACTTCAGGCCGATCGGCAAGGTGTTTATGGAAGAGTACGCCAAGTTCATCGCCAGCCGCAACGAGTTGCTGGGCTCTGCCGGCCACCTGGACGAGGTACGGGCAGCGCTCGGCAAGTAAGGCAAATCAGCGACAGTGTGATTGTTACTGGATATTGGATATTGAGTCCGGCTTGCCCGGCCAATATCCAATTTCCGGTTTTGATGTCCAACCCTATGCGAGGCAGATTATGATCTCGACCATCACCCTTAACCCGTCTCTCGACAAGACAGTCTACGTCAGCAAGCTGGTCTGCAACGACACCAATCGCATAGCCAAAGTCGAGGTCGATGCCGGGGGCAAAGGAATCAATTGCTCTCGAATGCTCAGGGAACTCGGTGCCGAGACCAAAGCGCTTGCGCTGCTGGGTGGGGAGACAGGCGACTACATCCGTTTCGTTCTGGAACGCGACGGCGTCGCGCTCGAAGCGGTGCGGACCGAGAAGCCTACTCGCACAAACATCTGTATCGAGGACCTGTCCGGCGCCCCGCCAACAACGCTCAACGAGCGTGGCGGACCGATAGAGCACAAGGAACTGGTTGAGCTCTTCGAGAAAGCAAAGGACCTGGGTCGCGAGAGCGGCTACGTGGTGATCGGCGGCAGCATACCGCTTGGTGTCAACCCGGACGTCCACAAGGTGCTGGTGCAGATCGGCACGGCGGGTGGAGCCAAGGTGATCCTCGACGCCGATGGAGAGGCTCTCGAAGAGGGTCTCAAAGCGAAGCCGTTTATGATCAAGCCGAATCGAGACGAGGCCGAACGGCTCCTGGGCAAGAAATTTGAGTCCAAGACAGATGTCGCCCGCGCGGCACTAGAGCTGTCCGAACGCGGGATCGAGCTTGTGATCATTTCGCTTGGGAAGCAGGGCGCGATCGCGTGTTACGACGGCGCGATCTACGACGTAGTTGCCCCGGAAGTTCAGCCGAAGAGCACCATTGGGTCGGGCGATTCGCTGATCGCCGGCGTCGTTCACGGCATTCACGATGGGCGGTCGATCGAGGAATCGCTGGCTCTCGGATGCGCGGCCGGCGCGGCGACGGCGCTCAGCGATGGCACATGCATAGGAAAGAAGGTTGACGTCGATCAACTGCTTGAGAATGCGCGGGTCACTAAGCTCGCTCTTTCCGCTGTCTAGCCCGCATTATTCAGAAGGAGCCTAGATAATGCTCTCCGAGCCCCGGATCGTGCAGGATACGCATAGTCTGGGCTAGCGCATCGACTTCGCAATTGGGCGGATTTGGTGCGAACTGGTAAAATGTGGTACACTAGCGGTGGCGCAATCGCGCCTACACACTGTGGAGCACGCACAGATGGCTGATAAGCCCACCCTTGCCGAAGCCCGCCTTGAGGGCCGCACCTCGCCCAGTTACGTGAAAGTGCGCAACTGGCTGATCGACCACATCACCAGAGAACAGCTCGAACCCGGCGACAGAATACCGTCCGAGCGTGTGCTCGCCAGTGCCTTGGGGCTCAGCCGCCCGACCGTCGCAAGGGCGGTGGCGGAGCTCGTCAGTGACGGATTGCTTATGCGCGAAGAGCGCAGCGGTACCTTCGTTGGAGACCGTGGGGGCGCCCGAAGGCAGAGCGGAGTGCGGTCGATAGGTGTGGTCATGCCGTGGCTGACTCAGGATGCTCAGGGCCAGGTGACCGCCCGCGTCGAACACGACAAGGTGAAGGTCCCGTTCTGGCGCGAAAGCATGCACCTGGAAATCCTGCAGGGCGCGGTCTCCGTGCTCAACGAACACAACTGCCGACTCCTCGTGTTGCCCAATAACACAGTCAAAGAGGAAGCTGAAGTGCTCGATCGGATTCCGAAAGAGAGGCTGGACGGCGTGCTCGTGATCCCGATCGATTGCGAAGCAAACGAAGCGCTGTTCGCCGGAGCCGCTGATGACGGATTGCCCATAGTGTTCGTGGACCGCTATTGCCGCGGCGTGGAATCGGACCGTGTGACGAGCGACAACTTCGACGGAGCGAGAATGGCCACGCAATACCTGATCGAAAAGGGCCACCGACGGATCGCGTTCTTCACCGACTTCTCCGCAATGACCTCGAGTCAGGATCGGCTGGCGGGTTACCGGGCCGCCCTCGAGGAAGCCCGGATACCATACGACGAGAGCATAGTCTGCGGTCCGCAGATCGCGCGGTTCGGGTGGTGGCGACTGGACTTCGCCCTGGAGCATTGCCTGGGCTTGCCGGACCCGATCACAGGCGTGGTCTGCATGAACGACACCAGCGTTCTTGCCACTCTCGAAGCCACCGACAGGCTCGGGTTGTCCATGCCTGAGGATCTCGAGATGATCGGGTTCTTCGACGATCATTTCGCTCACGACATGCGCACCCCGTTTTCGCGAGTGAAGCAGCAGACCATGGAGATGGGACGTGTCGCGGCGCAGTTGCTGATGGCGCGCATTGCTGGCGAGGCGCCTGCGGAGCCTCAGCACGTCGAATTGCCGACCGAACTGGCCGCCCTCGACTCCTAGGGAGCGTCGTCAGGCGGGAGTCCCGCGAACAGCCTGCTATCAAGATCGGTCAGCGGGTCCACTTCACCTGCGGCGGCTGCCCGCGCGAACACCGGCCCGGGGTTGGTTGCGCGCATCGCTCTTGCAAGAACGCCGAATCCCTTCGGTGGGCCCGCGGCGGCGACTCCGTACGGATTACGCGTCATCTCGTAGTTGATGCTGGCCAACCCTTCGCGGGCTCCCGCCACGCATGCGAACATCTCCTCCGGCGTGACGCCCTCACGCAAACCGTGCGTCACCGGAACGGGCCGCCCCGCCGCGTCGGTCACGAGCTTGCCTGAGAACAGCCTCGCCAGATGTCGCACTGAACCTCGCGCTCCGGACTTGATCGAAAGAAGCTGTGGACCGATGTGGACTGAGCCGTAGTCCGAGCGGCTTACAAGGAGATCGTCGACGTTCTCGCAGTATGCGTCCCATTGCGTCGGATCAGTTCCATCCGGTACCGGCGGAAGTGCCAGACCGCGACCTATGAACGGATCGATCGACGCGCCCGATTCCTTCGCTGCCCGCAGCCCCAATTCGAACAGTCGCTCGATTGCCTGAATCACACCATCAACTCCGTCTCTGGCCATGATCTCCCGCAATGCGTCGGCGAGCGAGTCCTTGTCGATGATGCCGCTACGCATTGCGATGCCAGTTCCAGCAGCCCGGTTCACCTCCTTCAGCCCGTCAGACGTAAGGCTGAGCCGCGCGAGTCCCCACACGGCCTCCTGCGTGATGAGTCGGAGCCCGTAGAGGTTGGGGTCTCGCCGCAGGTGACCGGTCAGCGAGAGCTTCTCGCCCGCTTCGCGCTGAGCGTCTTCGGTGATGGGGAGGAAGACAGCCGCCTGGTCGCCGTCGAAGTCGCCGTTCATCAAGAACGCGACTGCGGGATGGATTCGAATGACATCGTCAGGAATTCGCACGGGATGGAACGCGATCAGCCCAGTCGGCGTGAGCACGGGGGCGCGCGTTAGGATTACCCAGGACCGCGCCATGATCTCGTCGAGCGCGCGCGCGGCGGCCTCGGTCCGATTCTCGACCTGTGCCCTGTCTCCGATCTCTCGGATCACCAGCGGGCCGAACATGGTCCACGCGATCTTCTCGGCTAGCCCGATCTGATCCAGCCGCAAGTCCCAGCCCGGCGCCAGCACTGTCCGCCCACTGAACATGACGCGGTTGCCGAATCGCAGCTCGGCGGCCTGCCAATCACGACGATAGAGATCAGCCGGCGGAACGAGCATCGCGTTGAGGTACTCGTCCAAACGCGCCTGCAGGCTCGCCGCGGCGGTGTCGGCAAGCGATGCCGGCGCCCCGCTGTCGATCGCGCGCTGAAGGGCAGCGCTTGCTTCGACCATCGGTCCGTAGTGCGGCATGTCCGGAAACACGCCGACTTCCGAGATCGCGTGACCCGGCAGCCAGGGGTGCGCGAGGGGACGTGCGAGCTTGAGGCCGCCGTCTGGGCTTGCCAGCGCGAATGAGAGGCCGTTCGCGTTGAGTTCTGCGCGAATGCCCGCAGCCGCAAGGCGCTCGATCAGCCGGGCCATCCTTGGACTCGGTGCGCCACGTTGCGCCACCGGGCCGGACTCGACGGCCTCAGCGAACTCCTCGGCATCCTCGCGCTCGCCGGAGCACGTGTTGAAGTAGCTGGCGATATTGGCGAAGCAGCCCATGTCGCGGAGCGCCTGGTACTCAAGTTGCCCCTGCCGGTTGCAGTCACTGATCACGCCCGCGTGGACCTTGTACTCGGCCTTGTGGTTCGTAAGGCCCCAGTAGACCCAGCCGGCCACGCTGGGGTAGTCCAGCGTCTTGCCCTGCACCGTGAGGTGCTCCATGCCGTTCTCCAGCAGGCCAGCCTTGCGGAGACGCTCGCGGATCTCGTCATCTGTTGGCGCATGGAACGGCGGCACGATTGCCGGCTCGCCCTCAGCGCGCGCAATCCGGCTCATCAACGCCTCTCTGATCTGACCGAAGTTGAGGCGCGTGTGCAGGGCGATGGAGCTGCAGACAAGCTCGACCGGCGTGCCGTCGGCCAGCTTCGGCATTTCGTCGTCCGGCACGACGCGCCCGATCACACCCTTCGTACCGTGCCGGTTGGAGATCTTGTCGCCAGGTCTGACGTCGAGCCTTTTCGCGCCGGACTCGCTGATGAGGATCGCGTCCTCGAATGTCTCGTAGCCCTGCGAGATGAACGCCGTCAGCAGGTTCCGCCCGCACCAGACGCCCTCGCCCGCAGGCTCATTACCCGTCTGCACCAGCGCCGGCTCGGGAGTCTCTGGAATCAGCCACTGGCGCATCATGTTGACCGCGAACAGCTGCCGGTTCGCGTCGTTGTGCTCGAGAAAGGGGACCATCGACGCCGTCAGTCCGAGCGCGGCTTCCGGACGATCGTCGACGATCTCGATCCTGCCGTTCCTGATCGTCGCCCCGACCGCAATGCTGAAAATGCGCCCGATGTTCGGCCCCTCAGGCGTCTCGAACGGGCAGACCCGCCCGAACTGGCCCGGCGCGATGGGCTTTTCCGCGCCCGGGATCATGATCCGGCGAAGATGGGAGCGCGCGGCAAGGCCGTTTGTTCCGTCAAGCCACTGCCCGGTCGCCCAGCGCAGCGAATCGTCGCCGGAACGGGACGTGACGACGTTTCTCACCCACTGATCGAGCGGCAGCCAGGCTCTCACGAGCGTCTCATCCCACGGCAAGTCGCCGCTCGCCTTGCCGAGCCGCTCTGCGACGTAGTCATGCAACTGCTCGCCCACGCATCTGACCGTCGCCGTATCGAGATTCTCATCAGACGCGACAGGCACGACAACATGCAGGCCGTCATCGATGTGGAACAGTCCCTCCTCGTTCGGAGAGGGAATGATATAGCTGACTTCCACGCCGCCGACGCCGACATCGACGCGGCATGTGTGCTGGTCGCTCCCCTTGTCATTCTGGACTTGATTCACGACCCACGCGGTCTTATATCCCGTCAGCGGAAGCCGCTCGGTGAGCAGCGTGGGAAGGTCTTCGCTGATGAACGTGCCGAACGACTCGCGGTGCCATGGCGCGCCGGCATTCAGTGTCGAAAGATCGAAGTCACACATTGTCCTGATCCCTCCATCTGCGTGCGATATACTTCGTGGAGTAGTGCAGCCGGGACTTGGCCGTGCCCTCCGGGATTCCGAGTGCCGCGGCGGCCTGACGGACCTCCATCTCCGCGTCGTATACCATTCTGATAAGCTCGCGTTTCTCTTCGGGCAGTTCGTCCACGAGCTTTCGGACCGTCGCCGCGCGCTCGGCGTCTTCGAGTGCGTCCAGCGGCGTCGGGGCCAGGGTGTCGATCATCCAGGCAGGAACGTGGGAGTCGTCTTCTTCCGACGTATCCAGCGGCGCCTCCCGCCGGCGTTTGACGGAGCGCAGGGAGTTGAGCGCGAGGTTTGTGGCGATGCGAAACAGCCAGCCCTTCACCGCGCCGCGCCCGTCCCACTGATCGGCGCTTGTCCAGACCCTCAGAAACACTTCCTGCAGCAGATCATCGGCCCTGTCCTGGTCGTGGACGATCGACCTCAGGTGGCGCAGGATGGCGGGCTCGTAGCGCAGCCGAATGGCATCGAATGCGCCGGCGTTTTGCGTCTGTATGAGGCTCATCAGATCCGCGTCGGTGTGTTCCAAGCCGCTCACTCCCTCCACCAATGGTAAGGACACCACGAACACCACGCGGGTTCACAGGCGACTTGCAGCCTACAGGCTCATCCCTTCTTCGAGCACGGCGATGTAGTTCTCGACGGGCATGTAGTCAGTGAGAGAGTTGCCGGTTCCGAGCGCCCAGAAGCCGTCGGCGAAGCAGGTCTCGATCTGCTTGCGGGCGTAGGCGCGGACTTCGTCGATGGTCGATCGGCAGATCACGTCCACGTCGAGCCCGCCGAGTGCCGTGATGCGGCTGCCGTAGAGTCTCTTGAATTCGGCGACGGGCAGGATGATGTCCTCGAACGAATGCTTGGCGTCGATGTGGCAGTAGTCAATGAGATCATCGTAGACTTCGGCGAGATTGCCGCACGAGTGAAGGATGAAGGGCTTGCCCTGCGCGTGCGCGAAATCCGCCATGCGCTTGTAGGTCGGGAAGACCATCTTACGGAGAAGCTCCGGCCTGAGGAAAGTGGAAGTCTTGAAGCCGAGATCGTCACCCTGCCTCAGCGCCCCGATGAACGGCATGGTGGAGAGCTGCCTGACGGCGGACGTGTGGAGGTTGCCGATGCGAGCGAAGACCTCCTCGACGAGTTCGGGGTCGTCCGCAAGCGCATACGAGATGCCGATGGTGCCCATCATCTGCGAGGCCCACTCGTAGGGGCCGGCACTGACCCCGCCCACGATCTTGCAGCCATCGGGCAGTATCTTTGCGACCACCTCGAAGTGGGAGAAGTCGATGGGGTCGGACTCAGCCGGCCAGGGGTAGGACTCGTAGTCCTTGCGGTCGCTTATGACCGCCAGCGCCTCGCTGCCTTCGGTGACTGCGCCGTGCCCTCCTGCGAGCGGGCAGCGCAGAGGAATCTCCATCGGAATGCAGTCATAGCCCATGCCGAGCCAGAAATCGACGTAGATGCGCCAATACTCCTGCGTGGGTGGCATCTTGTCGAAGTCGGTGCCTGTGCGCGCCGCGATGAACCCGGGGCTGGCGATGTGCTCGTAGAAGGGCAGGTGAGAGGGCCGGCCGCTACGCTTGAGGACCCTGAGAAACTGATCGAAGTCGGGTTGTCGAGTAAGTCTCATAGCACATCTATTGTAGCATGCGCGGTGGGCGTGGCCTGAAGCGGCCACAGCAAAGTGCACGTCCACTTGTGCCGGATCACCTGGTGTGTGTACAATTGATCAGGTGTGGTCTGTGCCGAGCGATGAGTGCATGCCGGGGTGTTGAGTCCACTTCGCCCGACCGATAATGGTAGAGTTCGCCTGGATAATGGGTTCCCGTGGTCTACGAGTGGAACTTCCGGGCTGATTATCAAGTATCCAATAATAGCTGTGCTTGGCACAACTGCTTTTCCTATGGACGCGCGTGGATGGACCAAGGAGGAAGAAAGATTACGATGTCAGCAATGGTAAAGAGGCTCTCTCGCAGGTTGTCGGTTCTGCTGATCGTGGCGATGCTGTCGACGCTTCTCGTTCCGGCGTATGCAGCCGATACTTCGAAGCTTGAGTCTGCCACCATTTCCAGCTTCACGGACGTGGCAGGCAGCACCTTCATCAATGCCGGCAAAGGCGAGGGTGTTGGTGTTGGCGCACAAGGTTCCGTTCTGAGAGACGGCAAAGAGATCGCCAAATACAAGGTCATTCAGGTCAACTGGGGAATTTCCAGAATCGACCTCTACGACGTTCAGGAAGGAGTCACCGTCAAGCCGGGCGATAGAGCGCCGATACTGACGAATCCATCCTCCGGCAAGTCCAAGTCCTCTGTCTGGAAGGCCGTCGCCATCATCGCCGGCGCCGCACTGATAGCCACCCTGCTTTCCGGTCACGGAGGCGGTGGAGGCAGTGCCGCGCCCGCGAATACGATCGCTCTGACCACTCAGAAGACGAGTGCCACTAACGATCAGGGCGACATTACAGTTGACGTTACCATCACCGCGAAGATCAGCAAGCCGGACGGCGATGCCGTAGCGGACGGCACGCCGGTCACGTTCTCCACGACCGCCGGTACACTGAACCGTACGCAGACCTATGCTGTCGCTGGAGCGGCAACCGCCGTTCTGAGCTACAACTCCGCGACAGACCCGGATACGGCGAAGGTGACCGTGAAATGTGGTGGCCAGACTGCCCAGGTCACCGTGTCCTTCGTGTCGAGTATAGACTTGTCTGCCGACTTGACTACCATTCAGATAGTGGGCAGTGGCGGGGCTGCGACGGAGTCCACCATTTCCGCGCTCTGCAAGGATGTATTGGGCAACCCCGTCACCAGTGGTACGGTCAAGTTCTCCAGCAGTATCGGAACCATCGATGACACCGCGCCTATAGACGGCAGTGGTGTGGCAAGAGCTCATTTTTCCAGTAACACAGCGGGCAAGGCTACCATAGTGGCGACCTGGTCGAAGAGCACCGCTCAGTTGAGGGTGACGGTTACAGCGGGGCCGCCGTCGCAGGTGACCCTGAACGCTAGCCCTACGTCCATTCCGGCTGATGGCAACTCCTCATCGAGGATCACTGCCACGGTCAGAGATTCGGGGGGCAACCTTGCCACCGACGGCACCGTGGTCGATTTCTCCACGTCGCCGGAAGGCGCGGGCGGCGGTACGATTACGCCGCGGGCGACGACAATCAACGGTGTCGCAACTGCATTCCTGGTCAGCAAGGACATCAACAATGTCAAGAGCCTGCCTGGAGTCCAGACGGTGAAAGCGCAGGTTCTCGCGGCGTCGCAGCCGGCGGACCTGCCGGTTCCGGTGCCGGGTACGGAGAGCACGACGACCGTGACATTCGTGTCCAGCGATGTGACCGCGGTCAGCCTGGGCGCCAGCAAGACGAACATCAGAGGTTTGGATGTCGTCGGCAACACGACATTGCTGACAGCGCTGGTGTCCGGACCCGGGGGCGCCGCGGTTCCCGACGGCACGGCTGTGGCGTTCTCAGCGACGCGCGGCGTCATTTCGAATGCCACGACGACCTCGGGCGGAAGAGCAACGGCGACGTTGACCTCAGACGCTTCTGGTGGTGACGGAAACGTGAGCGTGACCGCCACGGCCGGCGGCGTCACAAGCGCTCCGCTGGCGATCATCTTCTCCGGTGGGCCGGACGCTGGCCACTGCTCGTTTGTAACCGACCCGAACCCCGCGACGCTGGCGAAGTCCGGCGGGCAGGCGACCATCACGGTAACCGCAAAGGACGTCAACGATCATCCACTTGTCGATGGAACCACGATCACCGCTGTCCCGAGCAAGGGCAGCCTGTTGTCCGGAAGCGCGCAGACAGCGGATGGCGTCGCGATGTTCACTCTGCTGACGAGCGCGGATGCCCTGAACCCGACAGACCCCGGAGCTGGGACTGTGACAGTCACGATACCATCGGGCGGAGCCGGATCGAGCGTGATCATTCCGGTGCCGTTCACAGTAGCTCCGTAGTGGAGCTGACTATCAGGGAGATGCTTCGCGGCGAAAAACGAGCCTGGAAGCATCTCCCTAAGCCATGCTTCGGGCGAAAGCCGGTCTTCGAAGCATCCTGCCATTAATGCTTCAGCTTTTCGCCGTGAGGAACGGGGGACGCATGTCATCAGCCAGAGTATCGGCAGTCCTGCTCGGACTGCTATTGCTGGTCGCTGCTAGAGTCGATGCGGGGACGGTTGTCTCGGTGGATACGAACACGCCGTATATCCCCGCTGACGGCAAGAGCTATGCCCAGATCCTGGTAACCGTTCTCGAACAGACCGGCGCATCCGCTCCGGACGGTACGGAAGTCCGCCTCACGACATCTGCCGGCGACATCACCCCGGTTGTCTACACGTCGGGAGGACGGGCGATTGGCATTCTGACTGCCTCGACTCTTCCTCAGGTCGCCACGATCAACGCGATCGTCAACGGCATATCCGGTTCGGTCCAGGTGGAATACACAACCCCTTCCGGCGAAGACGAGGCCGCGACAGGCGGCAGGACGATTCGCATGACGGGCGGCTCTCTGGCCTACTGCGTGGAGCAGGATACCGTGGTCGGCAGCAACAGCGTGACCCTGGAGTATCGGGGCATGACGATTCATGCCGCAAGCATTCAGGTCAATCAATCCTCGGGACAGATTCGCGCGCAGGGCGACGTTAGCGTCAGCAGGGACGACAGCACGCTGGCAGCCGATGAACTCGCCATTGACATGCGTTCCGATCGGTTCCACACGCGGAACTCGAGCGACAAGTCCGATGTAAGGACGTTCGATATAGGCAGGCTCGAACCGGCAAAAGACTCTGCGAAGGTAGCCGCGAACGGGTTCAATCCACTGCTGAACGTGAACGGCCGGACGTGGATCCAGTCGCGTCGGCTGGTTCTGATCCCCACTCAGAAGATCCTGTTTTACAAGGCGACGATATACGTCGGCGAGTCCAAAGTCGTCTCGATGCCCTACTACTGCTACAGCTACCGCGACCGCGAAGCGATCCTTCAGCAGGTTCACTACACATCCAACGACGGTATGCTCGTCGATCTGCCGTTCTACTATCGGATGAACGAGTCCAACGCGAATGCCATCAAGCTGCGCTATGCCGCCAGCGGCAGCGAGACCGGTGGCTATGCACGGCCGCGCAAGGGGATGAGCCTGGGGCTGCAGAACGACTATCTCGTGGGCAACGCCGGCCGGGGGACCATGTTCGTTGACTCCGTGGGCAGCTCCAGCCAGGCCTATGAGTTGGCGCATCACCTCGACTATGGCTCGGCGCTGACCAACGGGCGCGCCGATTTCTCCGCGCGGTTCCAGCCGTCTTCGAGCTACGCCAGGAACATCTACTCGACAACTCTGAACATGTCCGGCAGCCTGCCCAACTACAACTACTCGGTGTTGGGATACTTTGGCGGAAGCAGAATAAGGCAGAGCCTGGTTCCGGGTGGCTATCTTGCACAGTCGAACTGCTCACTCAGAACGGTGATCCGGTCGAAGAAGACCATCTCTTCCAGCCAGTTCGGCAGGATAATGCCGAGTCTGACCGTGGGCTACGGTACGCCGAGTGGGTCGCTGTCCTCGTGTCTCTATCAGACGCTGGGGCTGAACTCTAGTCGCACGAGGCAGATCAGCAGTCGCGTCAGCACGGGTCTTGACGGATTCGTGGGCTACACCATGACGGCCGCCGGCGATACGGGCTCGGAAATGCGGCTGCGTCCATCGCTGCGGACGTCCTGGGTGGGCGGCAGCGCGACGCTCAACTACACGCTCAATCTCAAGGGCGGCTTGAACAGCCGGATCTACAGTCAGGGCGTGCATCAGATTGGGTCCACGGTGGACTTCGATCTCGGCAGCAGGCTCAACTGCAGCTCGACCGTCGATTTCGGCCTTGATTCCAAGCGGATGAACCTCTATTCGACCATGCGGTTCCGCGCGAGCAAGCTCTGGCAGATAAGATCGAGCTACGATCTCTACCAGTACACCTACGAGCTCAACTCCGGTACCTACAGCTACAGGACCTCGTATCTGCGGGTGGGCCTGTATCGCCCTGTTGGCGTGTACGAGGTCGGGCTGGTCTGGTCCCCGGACGGGCAGGACTACGGCATCAACCAGGGCAAGCACCTCTGGCTCGAACTCAGCGGCATGGGATTCTGACGTCTCCAGCCGCGCGATTCATTTCACCCCAATGCACTTAGCGATTATCACTTGACTTGCCTGCCCGTCGTGTGCTACGATAGCGCCATTCGTAGCACGGAGGATGGTATGTCCGTTCTTGAGCGGTTCGGGGTTTCGATGGAAGACGACCTGCTGAGGCGGTTCGACGAGCTTATCGCCAAGCGGGGCTATGCGTCCCGTTCCGAGGCGTTCCGGGACTTGGTCAGGCAGGAACTGGTCAAGGAGGAGTGGGCGGACCCGAATGCCGAGGTTATCGGCACGGTTTCCATAGTGTACGAGCACCACGAGCATGAGCTCTCCAACGTGCTTGCCGAGTTGCAGCACCAGTATCACGATTCCATTGTTTGTACTACTCACGTGCATCTCGACGCCCACAACTGCCTCGAGGTCGTGATCGTCAGAGGCGCAAGTACAAAGATCCGTTACATTGCCAACTCGCTGATCAGCACGCGGGGAGTGAAACACGGCGATCTTTGCTGCACGACGACTGGAAAGAAGCTGAGCTAGCAGCCTGCGGATAAGGCCGCATTCTGTTGTAGGAGCCGTCTCCAGACGGCGATCTGCGAGCGTGACGCCAGTGGATTCGGGGTCTGGCTCTCGCGATCGCTTCGCGACGCTGTCGCCCGAGGGGAGACCCCTCCTACACCACTTTATCCGGCGGCTGCTAGCCCGGATTATGCATCTCCCGCATAATCCGGGGCTTCAAGAGCGTTATTCACGGTCCTCGTGAATAATGCGGGCTAGAGGAGGAGACAGTGCGGTGGGAGTGGACTTACGAGGATTCGTTTGTATTGCGTTCGTTCTGATGATGGTCGCGGCTATCGGCGCAATTGGGATGTGTTGCTGCAGCGGACTGCTTGTGATACCGACGGCCGATACGATGCCGCACGGCGCTTACTCGGCCGAGATTCAGGCCGACGGAGTCGTTGAAGGGATAAAGACCAAGGCGGTTCTGCTCAATAACCAGATGGGGCTTGGTGGGCGCTTCGAGTTCGGCGTCGATCTGGACCCAGACAGGTCGTCTGACTCGAATGCGATTGCCAACGCGAAGTGCCAGGTGCTATCGGCCCTGTCAGGGCGAGTCATGGCCGCAATAGGCGTTTCCAGTGTTGCCAGGAGCGTAAGGCCCGCGCCGTACGCGGTCACCAGCACCGATCTGGGTGTATGCCGAGTCCATTTGGGAGTGATGCGCGTAGACGGAAGCGACCGCTGCATCGCCGGCTTCGACAAGCGGTTCGGAAAGTTGACCGCGATGGCTGACTATACGAGCGGCGACGGCGGGCTCTGCTCGCTCGGCGTCAACTATCAGTTCACTGACAGTTTCGGGGTGATGGCCGGCCCGGTTCTTCATCGCGGAGGCGAAGACACTGGCTTCAGCGTCCATCTGGTCTGCTGCAAGCAGATGGGGGGGCCAAGGGGGTAACGATGCACATACCCGATGGATACTTGAGTCCGCAGACCTACGCGCCTGCGTACGGCGTCATGTTGCCGATATGGTGGCGAGCGTCATCGGTTCTGCGCAAGTCGCTTCGCAACCGCCAAGTGCCGATTCTCGCGCTCGGGGCGGCATTCAGCTTTGTGATCATGATGTTCAACGTGCCGATCCCCGGTGGAAGCACGGGACATGCCGTGGGCGCGGTGCTGGTGGCGATTCTGCTGGGGCCGTGGGCGGCAGTAGTGGCGGTTACGATCGCGCTGGTCATTCAGGCATTGATGTTCGGGGACGGGGGCGTGACCGCTATCGGCGCGAACTGCCTGAATATGGCCGTGCTGATGCCGTTCTCCGGATGGGCGGTGTATCGATTGGTCGCGCGCGGCGCGCCGATCGACTCGCGCAGGCACTGGGTCGGAGCGGCTGCCGGTGGATACGTCGGGCTCAACGTTGCCGCGCTGGCCACCGGCATCATGTTCGGCGTGCAGCCGGCGATGGCACACGACGCAGCCGGCCACGCCCTGTATTGTCCGTTCGGTCTCAAGGCCGCGATTCCGGCGATGTGCGGGACGCACCTGCTGGTGTTCGGGTGGGTTGAGGCGATTGTGACCGGGCTTGTGATCGCATATCTGCAGCGAGTGGAGCCAGGGCTGATACCCGCACCGCGGACCGCCTCGCGTTCCCTTCGAAACGGGGCGGGGGCCGGCGCGCGGCGCATCGGGGCAGTTGTAGCGGCACTGGCCCTGATATCGCCGTTGGGGCTATACCTGCCGGCCAGGTTTGGCGCGGGGACGGCGTGGGGTGAATGGAGCGCCGACGAGATCGCGAAGTTGGCCGGCTACGTTCCGAAGGGCCTGCATCACGAGGCGTGGAAAGCCCCGATGCCGGACTACTCGCTGCCAGGGCGCGAGTCGGCGCCGCTTGCGGCGCAAGGCGTGGTATACGTCGTCGCGGCCGTTGCCGGTGTCGGCCTGACTATGTTGTGTGCCTATGCCGCCAAGAAGTCGATCTGGAGGAAGAGCGTTGAGGTCGATTCCGGAGTGGATGCGCCCGCGGACGGCGCCTGACGACTGGCAATCCAGCCCGTTGCCACCAGGGAGCGCCCGCCGGGGTGGGGCGAGTCCGGCACGTCGGGCGGCCTGCGCGTTCGCGAAGCTGCTTGCCGACATGCTTTCTAACGAGGAGATCGCCTCACGCTCTGGCTTTTTGCAGCGGGCTGACGCGCGCGTCAAGGTTGTGGCGGTGCTCGCTCTGGTCGTCGCGGCGACGATCGCTCACGGGATTGCCGCCCTTGCGGTTCTCTATGGGTTGTCCATCGTGCTCGCGCTCGGTTCACGGGTGCCATTTGCACGGCTTGCGCGGGTGTGGCTGGTAGTGCCGCTCTTCTCGGCGGCGATAGCTCTGCCGGCCCTGCTCAGCGCTGTCACACCTGGAACGCCGGCGTTCGTGCTGCGCTGCGCCAGTCCTGAGATCGTTGTCACGTACGCTGGGCTCGCAGTTGCCGGCCGGTTCGTGCTTAGGGCGGCTGCGTGTGTCTCTCTAGTCACGCTTCTGACGGCCACGACGCGCCCCGATGAGCTATTCGCGGGGCTGAGGTCGCTGGGCGTACCGAGGGTGTTTGTTATGCTGCTGAGCATGATGGAGCGCTACCTGTGGGTGCTTGCGCGTGTCGCTGAGGAGATCCACATGGCAAAGGCCAGCCGTTCCATCGCACGCGGCAGCTTACACGACGAGCACGCGTGGGTGGCAGCAGGGATGGGGTCGCTGTATCGCAGGACTCGCGCGCTAGGCAATGAGGTCTATCTAGCAATGATCTCGCGTGGATATACCGGGGAGGTTGTCGCCGACGGCAGACGGAGCCGATCTTGACCTGCGTCAAAGAAGAACCGCCGAGTCTGGGCTATGATTGGGCTATAGACTGAGGAGGATGCCCATGAATCTCAACGATGTCGCAGGCCATACGGCGGAAACGCGGTTCCTGGCCCGGACGAGTGGACCGCAGGTTGTGGCGGATGAGATCGCGTACGAGGTCAGGACTTGCGCGCCTGGCTGTCCGCGAGCACTCTTTGACGTGCGCCGGCTGGCCGATACCGTGATCCGAGAGATCGAGAACAGCAGCTTGCCCCAGGCTGTGTTGCGCCGAGCGGTTGGGCCGGTCTTGCGCCACGATAAGCTCTGCGTGTCGATCTCGGGTTGCCTGAATAGCTGTTCTCAGCCTCAGATAGCGGACTTCGGGGTTCAGGGACGCGCAAGACCTGCGTTGGGAGTCGGCGTATGCACGGGCTGTGGCAAGTGCGAGGGCGCGTGTCGCAAAGGCGCCGTCCGGGTGTGCTCCGGCCACCCTCGGCTTGACCTGGGCCAGTGCGCAAACTGCGGCGACTGCGCGTCGGTATGTCCCGCCCAGGCGCTTGTGGTTGGTCAGTCTGGGTATTCGGTGCTCATAGGAGGCAAGCTCGGGAGGGATCCGCAGCTTGCCCGGACACTTGCGACCTTTGCCGATGAGGCGACGCTTCTGGCCGCGATGCGCGTTGCCTGCGATCTGTTCTCGAATGCCTTGCAGCCGAGGGAGAGGCTGGCCGATGCGGTCAACCGAATCACAGTTGATGAGATCGCGCGACTGTGCGCGGAGCGAGTGAACGTTTGACGAGCCTGTACTCAGTTGACGATGTCTGCTTTGCCTACGCCGGCCACGATGCGTGCCTGCGCCATGTCTCATTCGAGATCGCGCAGGGGGAGCGCGTCGCCGTGATAGGGGCGAACGGCAGTGGCAAATCAACGCTGCTGCACCTGCTGGGTGGGCTCTACTTTGCTGGTTCGGGGTCGATTGCGGTGATGGGTGAGGCTCTCACGGAGCACGCCGTTGAGACCCCGCCGTTCGGACCACGGTTCCGCAAGGAGGTCGGCTTTGTCTTTGCCAACTCCGATGCCCAGCTCTTCTGCGCGACCGTGGAGCAGGAGTTGGCGTTTGCGCCCCTGCAGCTTCGCTGGCCGCGCGAAGAGATCGACCGCAGGATCACGGAGACGCTGGAGCTTCTCGAGATATCGCGACTGCGTGATCGGACTCCTCAGACGCTGAGTTCGGGTGAGAAGAAGAGGGTGGCGCTCGCGTCGGTGCTGGTGGTTGGGCCGTCCGTGCTGCTGCTCGATGAGCCGACCGCGGGTCTTGATCCGCGCAGCCAGTCGATTCTGCTCGAGATCCTGCTCTCACTTCACCGGGCCGGCATGACGATCGTAACCGCTACCCACGAGCTGGCGCTGCTCGACCACATCGCGGATCGTGCCATCGTGCTTGGTGAGGATCATCGGATTGCCGCCGACGCTCCGGTTCACGACGTGCTTCACGACACGGACTTGCTGCTGTCGGTGAACTTGATACACGCCCACAAATCAGTTGCGACGGACTCAACTGAAGTGGTATAATACACCTTGTGCGCCATCTTGGCGTTAACACTATCAATCGTGTAAGCACCGTATCGGAGGGTTCTTTCGTGGCTGAGAGAGGCAAACTTAGTAAAACCGCGCGTGCGTCCACCCATTTCGGTCGGGGTGGCACGCAGACAGTGGTTCTAGAAAACGATAGCTCGAGGGGGAAGGTCTTCGTCGAGGTCAAGAAGCTGCTTGGCGAGGCGAAGATAGGCTTCCAGAACCTGAGCTCGAGCCATCCAATCGTCATCAACAAGGGTCAGTTCGCAGAGGCTGCGGCGGTCATCAAGCCGGCGCTGGCCGAGGGCGACGCGCCCCGCTACAATGTCGAGAAAGACGAGTCGGGCGAGTTGGTTCTTGTCGAGAATACGAGCAAGGAACCGGGCAGAATGGTCGTCAAGGAAAGCCCGTTCGCGTGGCACGCGGCGGCGTCCGCGTAAGCTTCCCGCGCCAGGCATCGATGCATAAGCGGCCTGCCTCACGTTGAGGCAGGCCGATTTGCTGTGCACCCCCCAAGGTGCAGGCTAGCCCGGATTATGCATCTTCCGCATAATCCGGGGCTTCAAGAGCATTATTCACGATCATCGTGAATAATGCGGGCTAGGCAGCCGAATCTGGGATGTAGCGCCGAGCGCCGACCAGATGCCTGCTGTACACGGGCTTGGAGAGCCTGTCGATCTTCACTCCACTATGCGGATTGGAGGCGTGGATGAACAATCCGCCGCCCAGATACATCCCCACGTGGCTGACATAGCCCTTCATCATGTCGAAGAAGATCAGGTCTCCGGCCTGAAGCAGTGCCCCCGTCACTTTCTCGCCGACCTTGTACTGCTGGCGCGCGGTCCTGGGCAGGTTAACCCCCAACTTCGCGTATAGGAATCTGACGAAACCTGAGCAGTCGAACGCCTTCGGCGTCGTTCCGCCCCAGCGGTAGGGGGTTCCGAGATAGCTCTTCGCGAGGTCGCAGACGCTGTCGAGCGTAGAACCCGGTATCTTCAAACCCGCGCTTGGGTCGACTCCGCCGGGGCCGTTGGGCTCGAGGTTGACTACGATCTCCTGGGGTGTGGTGTTTGGGGTGTCGGCCTGGTCGGCCGCGACAAGTACAGGCAGCACGAGCAGTAGTAGCGCCGCGGCTGCCGCGTTCCACACGATGTGGCTTCGCAATGGGCAACTTCCTCCCGGTTGGATTCCTTCCCACCACGCCTGTTGGGCCTTCGTGGCCCGGTGCCGTTAAGAAATGCCGGCCGGCGTCACTTCCTCTTTCTTCTGAGGTCCGATCCTGGATGTCCGGAATCGGAACGCGGAGGTCCTTCGTCCTCCTGTCAGCCTGCGGAGCAGTTGAGCTGTCCACAAGCATGAGGTATGATAACACACACTCTATACAAAGTAAAGCCACCAACCTGTAAATAAATGTGCAGCGCCCGCGGAAGCAGAATAGCGTGGCGAATGCCGGCCCGGTCGCGAGCAGTTGGGTATGGGTGGCTCAGTGCGCGGCGTGCCCTGCGGACCATTGCGCGTCTTCGATGTATTTTTCGGCCGCTGTGGCGGCGATTGCGCCGTCGGCCGTCGCGGTCACTATCTGACGGAGCAGTTTGTGGCGGACGTCGCCAGCCGCAAATACACCGGGTATGTTCGTGCGCATATTCTCATCGGTGATTATGTAGCCAAGGTCGTCGAGCGTGATACGGCCGTCAAGGAACTTGGTGTTGGGGTCAAGGCCGATCAGCACGAAGACACCATCAGTGGGGATGTGAGTCTCTTCCCTGGTATGGACGTTCTTCAGGATCACGTGATCGACCGCATCCTTGCCGCCTATGGACTTGACCACGCTGTTCCAACTGACGGCGATGAGCGGGTTTTCGAGCGTGCGCTCCTGTATTATCCGCTGGGCACGGAACTTGTCGCGGCGGTGGACGATCATAACGCTGGAGGCATAGCGCGCGAGGAAGTTGGAATCCTCGACGGCTGTGTCTCCGCCTCCGACGACGATAATCTTCTTGTCCTTGAAGAACGCTGCGTCACAGACCGCGCAGTAGGAGACTCCCCGGCCTATGAACTCAACTTCTCCCGGCACGCCGAGGCGCCTCGGGTTCGCCCCGAGGCTCAGGATAATAGTGCGAGCGTGGATTTCCTCGCCGTCTGCCGCGTGCAGGATCTTCTCTGCCGCTTCGAGGTCGAGTTTCACGATCTCGGTGAGCTTGATCTCGGCCCCGAACTTCTCGGCCTGGTCTTTCATGGACGTGCAGAGTTCGAAGCCGGAACTGCTGGCAGCATAGCCCGGGTAGTTCTCGATATTCTCGCACATCGCGACCTGCCCGCCGGGGTAGCTTCTCTCGAGAAGCACCGTGGAGAGTCTGGCTCTCGAAGCATATATCGCGGCGCTCAGCCCTGCCGGCCCGGCACCGAGAATCGCAACGTCGTACATCTGGTCCATCCTTGCCGTAGCGTTAATCCGATTGTACCAAATCCAACCCCACGCGGGCAAGCTGAGCGGAAGTCAGTTCGTTTTTGCACGTTTTGGCGCGCTGTTTACACGGGAATGCGCGGGTTTTGGATGAACGAAACCCCCTCTCGGCTCACGCTCGGTTCACGCTCAGAATTGGTGGGGTCGGCATTTCGTTTTGTGGATTGTTTTTGCCGGGGGCCCGTTTTTGACGCGAAACCCCGAAAGTCAGAAGACCAGAAAGGGAGCACAATGGATGGGCATAGGGACCTCCTGTTGGTGTGTGGTGGCGGGAACAAATGTTCCCTCATGATTATAAGACGGCGAGAGAGCCATTTTTACACTAAAATCCTGGTATATTTCAGCTAAATGTTGTTCACAGGAAGACAGGGAATAGGGTACAGGGAATAGAAGGGAGCGGAGAGCAGGAGTTTTGGCAGGTGAGCGAAGCGCCTTGGAGTGCTGTGAGGGTCACAGCTTTTGGGGGTTGGGAGCGCGGCTTCCGCCGCGCTCCAATACAAAGAGACATAACGACTAGGCTCTCCGCCGCCGCCACAACATCCCGCCACATCCCGCCACGCCCGCGAACAGCGCGGCGAGGGAGGAGGGTTCGGGGACTGGTGTAACAGTCATGTCGTCCACGCAGAAACCGCGCAGGCCGCCGCCAGATACCCCCTCGAAGTAGATCGTGTTGAACGATTGTCCGGCGGGTGCTATGGTGATCTTCTCGTTGTTCCAAGCTTCACCGGCCTTTCCCACTTCCACACTGGCTACCTCAACAAGAGTATTGGGTGCGATCCAGTTGTAGGCAGTTACGCGCACGACGCTGTCAATTCCCGTGCTGAAGTACGCACTTAACGAGCTGACGCCGTACGGCTCTGCGTAGCTCATTGTGTAATGCCCGAATAAGAGCTGCGCGAACGCGCTATATATGTCACCAGTCCATATGAGAACGTTTGGACTGGAGCGAGCGATATTGTCAGTCCAATAGGTGTGGTCGGCGGCCTGGAATCCTTCTGAGAAATTGGCGCCATAGAAGTCGCGGTAAATGTCACTATGCCCTAACACAGTTCCGGACGGCACTTCATCGAAAGTGAGTGTGTAGGCAGCAGCTACTGCCGGTTGCCCGAAACCGATAATTGCGATGCAGACCAGCCAGACTAACGGGTAACGCATAGGGATCAGCCTCCTTCATTGCGGGAAGATGGTGCACAGGTTATGGATGAAAATGACCATAACTACCGCTAGTCTTGTCGTCCATGCCGCTTATCGCGTCCTGCGCCTCAGCACCGCTCCAAACCCCGCCACACCCGCGAGAAGCGCGGCGAGGGAGGAGGGTTCGGGGACCGGGACGACGGTCAGGTCGTCCATAGCAAAATGGTACCTGGCGTCAGGCGAGCTTATACCTACGATATAAACGAAAGCGATTCTGCCGGTTGGGGAGTTGATCTCCGCATAGCGGTTCGTCCACGACCCATCTGTGTCTCCAATTCTGACCGTGATCAGATTGCCCGCTTCGAAGCCGCACATTTCCAGCACTACCCCTGGCGCCGTAGTGAAATAGGCTCCCACAGACCGCACGGTGTACTCTGAGACAGCGTCTACCCCAAAACCCCATCCCGTGCCAAAGAGAGGATTGCCGTTCCAGATCGCGGCTTGTGTTCCCGAATGCGGGGTTCCCCAGCCGTGAGCGGCGCTGCCTACCACTTCCCAGCCCGGAACCATATCTAGTGCGTATCGCGGGTTATTGTAGTAATAGCTGACATCTTGCCCGGGCGAGATTTCCTCGAATGTAACAGTGTAAGGACTGGGTGGGGCCGATGCAAAAGAGCAGGACCCCACAGCAAGCAGCAGGGCAAATATGTTGAACGACACTTGTATTCTTCTCATGATAACGTCCTCTTTCCTAGGGATTATTGAATCTGAGTTACTATTGCCTGTCGCATTAGTGCGAATGTGAAAGTGCCGATACTCCCAACCTCAACCGCACCGCCATTCACGGCAAGTGGCTGATAATACGACTCCAGTGATGGAGATGCCGGATCAATGAAGACAATGCATCCAGCGGCGGCCAAGTCGGCGGCTACAGTGGTTCTATAGAGTGGCGGATTGTGGTAGCTCGGGTCTTCCGAGTCCGCATCCTCATCAGTCGCAAGAGCGATATACATTCCTGGGGTTGCCTCCGGCATATCCTTAGCGTATTCAAGTATGTCGAGCGTGTACTCTATCTCGCCACCAGGCCCCGCAGCCGAGACCCAGTTCTCAAATGCTGTGATGTCCTCGCTGCTCGATAGCGTGGCGAAGTCGTACTTCACGCCATACGTATAGGGGCCGCCAAGCAGAGCAGGAGCATAGCCACTAGAGTACTTTATACCCGCAACCCTGATCGGCCTGCCACACCCGGTAAGCTGCGAATAAAGGTATTCAACGGTGGCCTTTACGCCATCCTTCATCTCCCGGCCGCCTGACGTCGATCCCGTCGAATCAATGACGAACACGAGGTTCACCGGATCCGTATCTCGAAACCGGATCGCCGCAGTCCTGCTGATCTGCGTATTGCACTCCTGGACAGTGGACGTGACATTCACATAGCCAGGATCGACCCGCCTAACAACGATCACGACATTTCCATCAGTCCCCGTGATGCCGTGCGTGGACAGTGGGCCCTGTTGCGTGCCGCCATCAGTGAGATCGATAATGTTGCCATCGCGCGTGACCGACACGATCTCACCCGCGTCTACCGAAACCTCAACCCTGCAGCCCTCCACTGGCCCGGGGTTGGAGACATGAGCGGTCAAGCTCACAGATGTGCCTTCGTCGGCGCATTGCGTTGTTGAGGTCAAGGTAAGCCACCGCCAACACTCGGACGCCTCGTCAGCGCCGATGTCTATCACCCTGTTCCGCCGTGGTTCTGCGTCGATGTCGGTGTCAACGGGCAATGGGGCGGTATCGTCACCTGCATTCACGCACTGCGAAGCCAACGAGATGTGCCAGTCGCCATCGCTGAGATACGGAATGCCTGGGTCCACCGAGATGTCTGTGCCGAATGGAGAACTCGTCCAGTTGTACTGGTAGGAGCTGTTTCCATACACATCGTTTCGCTTGAACAACGAGGAATTCGTCGGCGTATACCAGGAAAAGACGCCGCCGCCAGTGTTGTAGCAAACCAGGTTGTTTGAGAGAATGGGCGTGGAAGAATAGAGAGCAATGCCGCCGCCGTTCGTTGTCCCAGTATTGAGGAGAAAGCTATTGCTGGCAATCTGCCCAGTGGTAGCGCCTGAAGAATACACGCCTCCGCCATACGCCGCCTTGTTGCTTAGGAAGACATTCCCGGCAATTGTGACACCCATTCCCGTCGCGTACACGCCGCCACCCGACCAGCTTACGGTGCAGTCGCGGACGACATTGTTTGCTATTACCGCCGGGTTGGAACCGGTGCAGTATATGCCGCCCCCGTAGGTGCTGCTCCCAGAGATGCGGCCGCTTCCTCCACGGATTACCAAACCGTCAATCCGACAGCCAGACGTACTGATTGCCGTCACCACGCTCCCCGCCTTGTTTCCGTCAAGAATCGTGGGATTGGCGTGCCAGTTCCGTTGCTCGCGGTAGGTTTCGCCTCCCGCGAACCCGCCATATAGGCCGATGTTCGACTTCATCGTGACGCACCCAACGTATGTGCCCTTCGCGACCCAGACGTCCTTCGTGCCGGAGGCTTGGTTCAGCGCATAGACGACCGTCTTGTAGGGCATCGACCAACTGCCGCCGTGGTTCGCGCCGTCAAGGGCGTTCGCGCTGTTCGTGTCCACGTAGATAACGCCATTGGAGAGCGTCGTCACCGTGACCGCGCGGGAGCAGTCGGCGTGGCGGCCCGCGAAGTCGGTCGCGCGGGCGTAGATGGTGGTCGAGGTTGGATTCGACCAAGTATACGTCCATACTTTCGTGACCGAGTTGTAGGTTGCCGTGTTCCATTCGCCTGAGTCGATCTTCACCTGGACCATCGCGATTCCGGTGTCCGCGTCGGACGCAAGGCCGGAGATCACCGCGCTTGTCGCGCCGGACGCGAGATGCATTTCGCCGTCGGGCGGGGCGGTGATGCTGACCGTCGGATCGGTGGTGTCGGACGGAGTGAATGTGTTCACATTGAGCGGGCTGCTGGGGCGAAGCACTCGAATCGTATTCCCGCCCTGCATCTCCGTCTCACTCTCGCCCGTCACCGCGACTTGCCAATCGACGCTCGGAGGGTTCGTGGTCGGCCAATCCCAGAGCACCTTGACGCCCGTGTTGCCGGAGCCGTCGTGTAGATTCGACCCGTCGTTGATGTAGAAGTATGTATTCCCGGAATCGACCGAGGTGACGCGGCCCCAGGTTCTCACCAGCTTGCCGGTCGTGCTTAAGCCTGGGATTCCGATTGTGCCCGTCGCAAGAGACCTGTTGGTCATGCCGTAGGGCGTGGAGTTAGTGGTTATGTCTTGAGTGGTCACGACCTGCTCGCTCGCGCTTATCGTGGGCTGGGGTGACGGCGCGGTCAGATCGGGAGGAGCGGGAATATTGCTGCCTGGCGGCACATCGGTGCAGGGAATATCGACCATATACGGCCACGGCCACGGCGGCGGTGGAGGACTGGCTCTGCCCTTGACGTCCGCATACAGACGGACTGTCTGGGCGATGACGACAGGAGTTCCTTGCGCGGTCTGAACATAGCCCTGGATTTCCAGCGTCCAACCGGGGCGTACCGCCGCGTCTGTGAATACGGCGATGCGGGGGCCTCCCGCCCACATACTCCGCACGAAGACGAAGCCATCCAGAGTTCTCTCGACCATTACGCCCTGCAGCGTGACCTGCGTACCGGCGGGCAGAGGCCAGTCAATCGAACCGGGCAGTGCTTGCGCGTCGCCCACGAAAACGAGCAGGCACAAACTCACGAGGGCAAGGCCGACAACTCGCCTGCCAACGAAACCATTCATCCTTTGCTCCTCCATCGCCCCCTGTACCAGAAGGCTACCATGCTGCCTTGTGACAGTCAACCGCATTCTTGCCGGTTTTTCCTACCGGACTTACGTACGTGACGACGGAACTCGGTGGTAGGTTCCCGAAAGTCGCCAGTCACCTCCATTATATCCGTACTTACGGATATATGCAAGCCTGCCTTCTGACATAATGGGGCAGCTTGAGGGAGGGCCTAACGGGATGCCCCGCGGCGGAAAGCGCCTCAGAACCAAACAAGGGATGATGAACGTAGTCGGGCTGCGCATCAGGGAGCGGCGGCGCGGGCTCGGACTTGAACAGGACGAACTCTGCGCCCGAATTGCCGGCATCACTGATGGCCGATGGAACCCCGGCTGGCAGGACATGTCGCGGATTGAAAACGGTGCCCGAACAGTGACCGACCTCGAAATCCTCGCGCTCTCAGAGGCCTTGGGCTGTTCGCCCAGTTGGCTTCTTGTCGGCGACACGGGGTTATCTGCTCCACCTTAGCCTTCGTCTTTCCTGCATTTCAGAACTGCCTGAACGCCGATTTGGGCTGGCGGAGGTCGTAGGTGTTGGTTGAGACTTGCTTCCAATCTCCCCACATTCCGGCGCATGCCGGATCGCCAGGGTTCCGAATCCAGATCCGCTGCAATCTGGGCGAGCACCACGGGAACGCCGTCGGTGGAAGCGTTGCGCCGCCACCTGCCGCGGGATCGTACTCGAATGCCTCGCCGTTAAACGTTCTCGTGCCACTCTTGTCAGCGCCGGAGTAGCCGTTGGTGATCAGCCAGTGGCTGTTGGGTAGTCTTTGAACACTGGTGGCCACCAGCGGCACGCCCAGCGGAACGGGATCGGGCGTGGGTATTGGCGCGCCGTTGCAGTCCTTCTCCGGTGCGGCCGGATCACGCCTGATGTCGCGCAGCGCGGTGCTGTAGCTCCCCTGCAGCAGACTGGCAACGACCGGCGGCGCGGTTGCGTTGTTGAGCAGCACCTCGTACACGCCGTAGTTGTCGCACACGAGCATGTGACGCTCGGTGGCGCCGGGCATGGCCCCCGGAACGTCGAACACGTCCAGGAACCGGGGGTTCGCCAGCGGAACGGAGTTGCCGCCGATGGTGACATGGTCGCAGCGCCCGACGATCGTTCCGGAAGTGGCAGCGCCGTAGTCCCAGGAGCCGGGCGCAGTCGTGGCGTTTCCGTTGGAACGCTGGCGGTAGCCGATGGCAAGCACCGCGCCACCGAGCCCCGCGCCGCCTTTGGGAGCAGTTGCACTATCGGTCCCATTCGACGTGAAGTTGGAGCTTGCAGCCCAGATGTCCTGCCTGAAGTTCGTAGTCCCGGGTACACCCACGAGCTGGATGCAGTCGAACGCATAGCGCTCGTTGAGCGAGTCGGTCTTGGTGACCCAGTTGAGCTCGGGTATCACGAACCCGCTGTCGGCGTCCACATAGGAGTTGTCCACCGGGGCGTTCTTGTAGTCCACGAACTGCCCGTTCCTGACCCGGTAGACGAGGTCCAGTATCCGCGAGTTGCCCGAATCAGCGATCAGGCAGTGGACAACCGACGTGCCCGGGTCTGCCCCCGTGCTGGTCCCGAGGGGGAACGCCATTTCGCCCTTGCCTGGCACTCCCTGGGTCGGCATGGGCTCCATCTCCTGCCACATGATCGCGTCGGTGGGCGCTCGCAAGGAAGTCGGCTGGCCCGATCGCAGAAGGTGCTTGGGATCCACGAACTTATCGTAGATCCAGCGAATGTACTTTCCGCTCGTCCCATCGAATCCGACCATCCCGCCCTTGTCGATCTTGCATACCTGATTCGCGCCGGAGTTGGCAAACAGGACTTCGCCCGTGCTGGCATAGCGAGCATGGCAGGGCTTGTTCACCGGCCCTTGCCTGATTGCCATAGCTCCCGCCGTCTGCGGCACGGTGGCGGGCCAGGAGATCGAATCCACCGACCACGTGACCTCGCCCTCGCCGTCGATTTCCACCACGCGGTTGTTGTCGGTCGCGAGCGTCGTTGTGTTGGAAAACGCATGCAGCCCATCCCCGCTCGGGACCAGCAAGATACCGTTTGATCCAGCAACCGACTCCGGGACGGCTTTCGGATCGCCCAGTGCTGTCCCCACCTGGCGATACCAGATGGGCTCCTTCTTGGTCTGCTTTCCGCCGGACTCGCCCGTCTCCGTGTCGAATGCGTAGAGCATCCCGTCGTCAGTGATGAAGTAGACGGTATTGCCGATCACTACTGGCGGCGAGTGCGCGCCGGTGCACGGATCCGGCACGGGGTAATACCAGAGCAGGTTGTTCCAGTTGCCAAGATCGACCGAGTCACTGGTGGCTGGCGCCGGGTCGAGGCTGATGGCGCCGGGGCCCCATGTTGTCCAGTCGATCGGCACCTGTATGTTGTCGAGGAACACCCATACCGGCAGGGATGGGGAGAACGTGTTGGCAAGCCACGCGTCGCTGCCGCGCACGGCAAGCTTGGTGTAGGCGAAGTCCGTGAATGTGATCGTGCCGTTATCGTAGTCGACGCTTACTCCGTTGCCCGCGAGCCTTGCGTCCATCAGCGGCGCAGCTCCGGTGGCGGCGTTTATCAGGTTGGGCTGCCAGAGCTTGACGTCGTAGTGGCCGTGGTTGCCGGCCCGCCAAAGGCTCTTGGGCTTCTTGACAGGGTTTCCTGCGGCGTCGTATCCACCGCCTTCGGTGATACGGATGACGAACTCCGGATTAGCCTTGAAGCACAGCAGCGCGGCACGTGGCCCGGGGCCGTCGCCACTGACTGTGACGAAGACCTTGTCGCCCGCAACCGCCGGCGAGGAGCATGGCTGCGGGTTGATCATCGGGCCTGCGGCACCCTGTATGACGCCGGGCAAGTGGATGCTTGCACCCGGAATGAAGCCGCTGGAGCCAGGCGCGCCGTTCTCCACCCCCGAGTGCAGGAAGTAGTGCCACCTCAGCTTCGAGTTGCCCGTAACGCCGTCCGTCCTGTAGGCCAGGACGGAGCCACCGTCCGGCCCGTTGTACTTCGACTGCCTTGACCCGCACAGGAACATCATATTGTCCGGTCCCATCGCCGGCGTTCCGGCGATGGCAGTTGGGTTGTGGTCGAGCCCGGTGCTCGGGTCTGGGCTCTGGGGTTCAATCTGCAGATACAGCGGGTTTGTGAGAACGCCGCTGCCATAGGAGAGCGAGTAGCTGGCATAGAGGAGAGGAGCCGCCGGTATCGGCGTGCTCGTCGTCACCTTCATGAAGCCGGCGACGGTCGCGCCCGCTGCATTCATATTGAGCTGGACGTTGGCGATGGGAATGGGCGTGATGCCATCCTTGTCCAGCATTCTCAGCGCGCTCTCGGGATTGTTGGGATCGGGTGCGTTGAGCCAGCCGATGTGGCTGACCACAACTTCGCAGTGCGTGCGCGTACTGTCGATGTTCTGGATGCGAGCGCGGTCCATACTGACCGACACCGGGCAGCCCCACACGCGGTCGTTCATATCGGACGGAGCCGCGGGCGGAGTCGTCTGATGGGCGGTCCACCAGTAGACCATGCCGACTATCGCGCCGCTGTTGGTGTTCTTGATGAATCCGAAACTGGGACCGGATTTCGGCTCCGCGGCGAACGGCGGGCCGGTGACCGACGGCAGTTCCCAGTTGGGCGCCATTCCCTTCACTACGTTGCCCTGGCTCTGCGACCACTTCTCCAGGCAGGGGTTCCTGGCATACATTCGGCCCTCGCCGCCGAGGGCGTAGATCCAGCCGTTGATATAGATTGGCGGGCTGGGCCACTTGCCGGCCGTATCGCCCGTACCGCCGGTCCCGCTGGCCGGCGCCGCTGTCTGCATTATGTAGAGCGGTTCGACCGGATTCATCACGAGGTTGTTAGGGGCGATCGGGAATGCCGGCAGCACGTAGACCGTACCGCCGTCGTCCTGAACCAGTACCGCCTCAATCGGCGAGCAATCGGCGTCAGGGGCCGGATTTTGCATCGTGGCGATCGTCGGCGGGCCCAGTCTCGCGCCGTCGGAGGGACTCCATTGCCAGATGACCACCGCTCCCTTGGGAGTGGGTGGACCCCATACACCGCCGTGAGTGTCGCCGTTGGCGTCAAGTGCGTAGAGCGTATTCCCCGAGGTGTAGAACACCGTGTCTTTGTAGATCAGCGCGGCGTTGTCCTTGTTCACGCCGGCGGGCTCGGTCTCCTCGAACGTCCACTTCTCGACGAGCCGGTTCGAGCCTAGCGTGTCGATCGATGCCCCGGAGTGTCTGGGGTTCTTGCGAATATCGGTCCAGCTCGACGCGTAGGACATAATGTTATACGCCAGCTTCAGGCTCGCCAGCGAGTAGGGCTCGTTGAGGAGGCACCCGCGGCCGACGGCGTTGGCCGTCGCCACGACGCGCCCGCTGCCGTAGGTGTTGGCCACGACGCTAGGCTGGTCTTCGAGCATGCCGGTGTCGGGGCTGATTGCATCCACTACCTTGTAGAGCACGTCGAAAGACGTGGGCTGAGATCCGCTGAGGTCCGTCTTCTGTACGTCGCAGCGCGCGCGCGTCCAACTGCTGTCCGATAGCAGGCCGAGGCTCATTATATCGATGTCGGTGAGCCAGTAGGGGCTGCAGACCAGGGGATGGTGGCGCGATACCGCGGCATCCGGGCCGTTAGCTCCGGATGCGAACGATAGCTGGCTGATGAAGAACGGCTGCGCGGGGTCAAACGTGAGCGGACTCGACCCGACGTTATCGACCCATAGGGTTCCGCCGTTATCGACGAATCGACGCAGGTTCTCTCGCTCTTCATCGGTCAGGCTCATCTTCCCGGAAGCGGGGAAGTAGAGGACGTTGAACCTGGAGAGATTTCTGGCGGAGCCCACAGGCACACGCCAGTAGTTCGTGTCGTATTTGTTCTGCGTCACTGCGAGGGGGTTCTCGAATGTCCAACCCGCGGGCTTCATGCTGTTCATTGCATCGAGCTTGGCGAACAGAAGAGCTACCGTATTGATGTCCGTGTCGTTCAGGAAAGTGATGGAAGGCGTGCCGCCCGTGGTCGTGGGCGGAATAAGATGCGCCAGCTGCACGATCCCACAGTACACCTTCTTGCGCTTGCCCGAGTATTGGTAAGCCGCGGCGTCAGCCGGCACGCACAAACTCGCCAGCACGCAAATACCTATGATAACCGATGCCACTCGGCCAATGCTCTTCATCAGGCCACCTCGCACTTCCACCGTCCCGCTCTCAACACTCATCCCGGACAACAGCCATCCCCAACCACAACGCCATCCCGAACAACGCCTGTCACCCCGAACAACCCCTGTCACCCGGAACAACACATGTCATCCTGAACAACCTGTCATCCTGAACTTGCTTCAGGACCTGATCGATGCCAAGTCCAGCATGACACAATGACTCTACATCACATCGCCAAAGTACACCAGGCTCCCGCTTACCGGCAGCTTCGGCGTGAGCGGCAGCGCGCGGCCATAGGCGTCCACGCGGACCGGCTGATGATTGGTATCGTCCAGCGGCCAGCCGACGTGGTCGTCATACAGGAACGATATCCCCTCGCCTGGGTGTGCGGTGTCGAAGTTGGTGCTGCCGATCGTGGCAGGGATCCGGCCCCACTTCATCATCCACTTCTCGACGTCGCTGATGGATGCCGGCAGGTTCTCACTCACCGCGCCGTCCACAACGATTCGGATGTCGGCCGGCTCGCCGTATAGCGGGAACCTCGGATCGACTCCCGGCGGGCGATGCGCGCGGTCGGTGTCGCCGGGATCGGGGTTGAGCCAGTAGCCCGGGATCACGAAGAACGACCCTTCCTGCGCGTAGATGATGGCTTCGATGCGGACGTCCATCGGCAGCACGGCCATCCCACCCATCCAGTAGTTGCTGCGCGAGTAGTTGCCGTCGTCCAGCGCTATCTGCAATATGTTGGGCACGCCCGGCGCCGAGTAGATAGCTGCCGACATCGCACCAAGGTCGAACACGTTGCACGCGAATGCGCTTCCAACGCCCGCGCCAGGAGGCAATCCGGGGCCGAAGTTCGGGTCGCCAACGCCGTAGACGAACGGCGGCAGGCCGGTCGGCCCCAACGACGCCGCGAGGGGAAGAATGCCCCAGTTCGGACTCGTGTTGCCGGGGTTGAGCCACGCATTGATATACGCCGGGCCGTACTCGCCGGAGTGCCGGACGAACCACATCCAGTTGGTCGGCACGGTGCCGTTCTCCGACTCGTAGGGTCCGAACTCGAATCCCCACCGCACGCGGCTGTCAGGGCTGTTGCGCACGACCACGTGGGATGAGTTCCCGCCGGTCAGCGAGTCCGTGCCGTAGTCGTCCGCGCCGATCGTGTTAAGCGGGGAGAAGAACTGCGTAGTGTTGACGATCACGTTCTCGCGCGCAAGCAGTGCAAGTCCGCCGGTGGAGTCCGCGCCCCGATACGCATCGGTGGAGGAGTTCTTCCACTTTGGGTCTCGATACTTGAGCACACTGCCGTCGATGTAGATATTCGCGTTGGACACGATCGTCAGCTTCATACCCTTCGGCAGCATCCCGCGGATGCGGATATTGCCCTCGGCGTAGATGACGCCGTTACCCTCGATCCATGTAGGAGCCGCGTTGCCCATGTAGCCGACAAGCGTGCGTCCGTGCTCTGGGTCGGGATAGGGCATGCGGATGGTCGCGCCCCATTCCGGCCGTTCGGCGCCGCTCGGGTCGCACCAGACCGCGCGGCGTCCGCGAGGGGAGTCCGTGCGGGTTATCAAGAAACAATGGTTGCCCTGCGCATCGACATCATCCGGCTCGAGCGTGATCACCGCGGCCGGCGGAACGTAGTAGGGACCCTTCCAGTTGGTCGTCCTGGGGTTGCCTTCCTCCATGATGTCGGAGCGCACGGTCGTGCCGCCGAAGATGGTTTCGGACTCGTTCTGCACGTCGCCGGAGTTGCCGATATAGACGCCTTTTCCCCAGCCCAGCGAACCCAGGTTCACCCATCCGCCGCCGCTTCTGTGATATCTCTCGCCTGAGTTGAGCGTGAGCACGCGGTAGCGGGTAGAGGTGTTTGTCGGATCGGGCTGATCGACAAGAGGCGGCTCGATTCTCTTCACGCCTCGCGGCCGCTTGTTTGCGTCCGGGACGCTTCGCCCGTCGCGATAGAACCCGGCTTTCGTATCGAAGACCACCGTCGGTCCTGCGTCGTCGTCCGTGCTGGCGGGCATGTCGTGGAACACGTTGTCCGTAAACGACCCGGACGAACCGCGAATGAGCTCGTGGAGATCGACCTTCACGCGCTTTGTGTCGTCGTTCGGGTCGGAGTCGAGCTTTATGTCTCCCGCGACCGCGACGATGTCTATCGGAATCAGGTCCGAGTGCGTGTTGGTCGTCGGATCGTCGGCGGGCGCGTCGGCCTGAATGCCGCGCAGGAAGATGTCGATGCTGGGATTGGCGTTGAGATCGCCATACCACATCAGGTTGGCGTTGACCCGGATGGGTCCGCCGCGCACGCCGTACCTGCTCGAATCCGACCGGCCGTAGTCCGTCGCGAATCCCGGCACGCCAAGCCCCACGTCCACGGATCGGTTATCCTTGTTGGTGATGAACCGTGTGGAGTCCGTAATGCCGATGGGCTTGAACGCGGTGATCTCACGCCGTTGGCGCGCGCTGCCGCTGCTGTAGGTGGTCGGGTCGGTCGGCTCGACGATCCCCCAGCGCCCGATCGATTCGATCTTGATATACTTCGACGTTGCGACGTTAGGATCGGGGTTGTAGGAAATGCGCAGCAGGAATCGCCCCTGGCCGTAGTTGAAGCGCGTGTAGCCGCCGGTCGGGCCGGTCGCGCCGGTCTCAGTGGGCGAGTAGGGCCGCAGCCACTCGAAATCTGGGTCGGGCGGGGTGGTTGCCACCAGGTTGTCCGGCACCGGCCGCCAATCCGCGCCGTCCTCGGACGCGGTGAGCATCTCGTCGGCGTAGCGAACTCCGGCCTCGGCTATCGCGGCAACCGCGTCAGTGGACGACATTCGCGCCGACCGCGACAGGTTGCGTGCCACGAGCAGTATGAAGATCGTGGCGACTATCGCCAGCACGAACATGACCATGATCGCGATGACCAGCGTCTGTCCGCGCCTGTTTCCACTCTTGCTTCTACGTAAGCTCATAGTACTCATAATCACTCGCCCCGCTTGCCCTGAGTAAGAGCGCCAGGGCCCTATCGAAGGGCATGCGGGGCCGGCTTCGATACGCTCCGCAACTCAGCCCTGGCGGAAAGCTGGACTACCTTATTGCGTTTCGAATCTTCACCTTATCGCTGAGGTCGACCGGATACGGCTTGCCCGAATCGGGATCGAACATCCTCATTCCCAACTGGATGTTGATAAGGCTCTTGGTGAGATAGTCGCCGCGCACTACGTCGTCCTTGTCGTTGAAATAGATCGAGTAATAGACCTGTATATGGCTCTTGTTATGCGAGTGATCTTCCTCAGGCAGGTCCAGGCTCGGGTCGCGGCTGAAGAAGAGCCAGCCGGTATCGTAGTCGATCTTATACTGATTCTGCTGCGGGTCGCCGAGTTCGAGAGGCACGCGGTTGTAGCGGATCGGCATCCCGAAGTGCGGCCCGAACGTCATATCCGGCCCGATCACCTTCTCGCTGCCGGGCACGATTCGCGCGTTCTTGATGAACTGGTCTGCGAGCGACGAGTCGAAGGTCGCCAGCAATATCCGCCGCGCCGCTGCGCCGCGGTCCAGCGCGTAGTCGTCGTGGAACGCCTTATTGATCTTGGCCGGGTTGATATCGTCCACCGGCCCCGTCTTTGCGCCGCCTGGCCTCGGCGGCTGGAGCGCGAAGTTGACCGTGCCGCGGTTCACATCGACCGTGAACGCCATCTCGCGCGGATGCGCCGCGTCCGTATCAGGCGGCACGAACCCATCACTGCGGTACTGCGAGATGTTGAACTCGACGCTCTCATCCCAAGTGTTGTTGGGCCCAGGCACGCGCCTCATCACGACTTCGTCGCCGCCCTGGTAGGTGGTGTAGTAGTCGGTCCCGCCCGGCGCGTCTGCGCAGTAGTCACCGCGCATCACGTCCACGCGATAGTCCGGAGTCCAGTAACCGTAGCTGCCGGAGAATACGGTCGGCGTGGCGTCGGGATACTCATCTTTCGTGTCCGACGAGAACGCCGGATTGAAGCTGTCGTTTTCCACGGATGCCGTGCGGAATGTCACCGTCGGCTCGACCGCGGTTACGTTGCCGCTCGTAGGATCGACCGTGGCCTTGACCAGGTCCTCGAGCTTGCCGACGCCGACGACTCGGACAATCGCCGCCCAGTTGTCCCGAGTCGGCTGCCCGTTGGCGCCGTTGCCTTTGCGATAAAAGAAGAACGGATCGGCCAGGCGCTGGTTGATCGGCATCGCAGCGGGGAACAGGTTGTCGTCGTAGGGGTTGAACTCCACCCTGTAGAGGACGACGCCGTTCTCGGTGCCCGAGATCACGTCCGCGCCCCAGGGCGATACCCAGCCGGCATTGACCACTGGTAAGCCGCCCATGGGGCTCCCAACATTGTTGTACCTCAGGCCCAGGAAATAGCGCACTATGGTGACATCCTGCTCGAGCGGCAGCTTGGGCCTGGCCTCGACGTCGGTCGATCCGCAGTACGGGCAGTTCTCCCAGGCGTAAAGCTCGGTGCGCGTGGAACCGCCCGTGGTAAAGTCGCGGCTTCTGGGATAGTCGCGCGGCTGGTCGGCCGGGTGCGCCGGGTTGTTGCAGTGCATGTAGACCTTGGGCAGGATGAAATCGATCTTGCCGTATGGCAGCACGAACCACTGCGTCGCGCCGCTGGGCTGCGCCACGGGCAGCATGATCGGGAGTTGGACGTCGGCCGGCGTCAGCGTGCCGGGAACACCCGTCAGATCGATCGTGAACGCCGACTGCGCGTTGTCGTAGACGAACATCGCCTGGCCCATCTCGCGGCTGATCGTGAGCAGCGCCATTCGAGCGGCGTCCTGCGAGTCCACCATTGCCTGCGCTTGGCGGGTCATACGCAGCGATTGGATAACAGGCCCCATAACGAGGAACAGCAGGATCGACGTTACCGCCATCGCAACCAGCAGCTCGACGAGCGTGAAACCCTTTGTCCCTCCCCACTGTGGGGAGGGTCGGGGTGGGGTCCTTCCGCTCTCTATTCTCTGTTCCCTACTCCCTATCCTCATGGCGTCGAGCTCCTCGTCAGGTTCGTGTCAACGTCCACGTATCTCCAGTGCGTTGCGTCGCGCCAGATCACCCGTGCCCTGAATGACGATCCCACGACAACCACTCGTGAGTTCGGGTCGATGTACCCGTCCGCCGGTACGTCGAGCGTGACGAACGGACATTTCTGCCCGGTTGTGTCGACTACATAGGTGTCCGCTATCTGATAGGTCTTGCCGACAACCTTGTGCGGGTAGTTCTGGGAATCAATGTAGGTATAGTCCACCGTCACGTTCTTGCCGGCGTCGCACATCGCGAAAAGCAGCTTATTGAGATCGGCGCGGAGCCTGAAATGGCAGTAATCGAGCTGCGGGGTGCCGTACTCGCGCGTGTAGTTGGCGTAGGCCTTGTGGCACTGCACCGACCAGTCGCCATCCGCGCGATAGAAGAAACGCAGATGCCGCCCGACAAGCGAGATGCCCGTGGTGTCGGGCAGCGCGTGTGCATTCCAATCCACGAGATCCGTGGTGGCCGGCAGGTGCACGATCCCGTTCTTGAAATCGATGCTGACCCCCGCCATGCTCACTCGCATGCCGGTGGCCAGGTCGATGATGAGCATGGAGTCCTTGACCCACAGGTCGGCCGGCGTATGCACGACCATGCCCAGGCGCTGCCTGACAAGTCCCTCGAACGTGGGCTCGTCAGGGTTGTCGGTGGGGCTGCCATCGCCGATCACGTTTGGGTCGCCGGCGTTGAGTATGAACTTGAGCGCGAGCTTGACCGCGATGTGATCGTTGGGACCGGTGCCGCTGGGATTCTCATTGGGCACCGGCATCGTCCTGTCCTCGCGGATGATGCGCGGGTCGTAGATGCGGTAGTCGACGCGGGCCGTGATCGCGCGCACGCCGCGCGCGGTGTATTCGGTCATATTGCGGGCCCGCGGATTGAACGCCAACACGCCCATCACCGCGTCGGCGAGAGCGTATTCATACGGGTCGTCGGACCAATAGGATTGGCCGTTGCTGCTCGCCTGGACCCTCGTGAACATCCTCGCGCAGGAGTCTGAGTTGGATTCGATCTCGTCCACCGCATAGCCGTCCGGCACGTTCACGGGCACGTCTACCCAACCGCCGTCCGCTCTTGGAGTGATCGGTTGGTCGGTCCGGCTGATGTACTGGGTGTCTCCGGTGGTCGGATTGTTCATCCAGTAGGAGTAGCTTATCGCATAGGCATGCTGGTTGTTGCGGTCCCACAGCGCTACGTGGAAGTGGTCGCTGTCTATCGCGTAGTCAATGGCGTAGCGTCCGGCGCGCAGATACGGCGGGTCGGAGTCTGCGTCGGCTCTTCGCCGTTGCAGATCACCGCTCTTCACGGTGAGGCCTATGTAGAGATCAGGGTTGTTGGGGTCCGCGAAGGCTTCGATGGGGCTGAACGCGAGCACGTAGCGTGAGCCGTAGACCGCGCCACCGCCGGTCTGGAAGTAGCTGCCGATCGGGAGTGTGGCGATCTCATTGCGCACGTAGCGGAAGTTGACGACGTTGCCGGCGTCGAACTGGTCGGGGTTCCCCGCTATCGCTGTGAAACCTTCGAACGCCGGCCCTGGCTCCTGGTCGTTGAGGACGTTGCTGACATCAGGGGCCCCGGCGTAGTCAACCGAAATGGGCAGAATGCCGTCCGGCAGGTTGCCGGGCATGTTCTTCCATCGCTCGATTTCGGCCTGAGCGAGCTTGGTGGCGATTGTCTGGCTCTCGGCGGCTCTGACCACGCGGAAGCCGACGGGGAACATCTGGATGACAACCATGATCCCCACCAGCAGGATCAACATCACCACGAGGATTTCGACCAGCGTGGTACCTTTCCTGTTGTTCCAGATATCCATCATAGACATCCCCATAGCCGTTCTCCTCTCCTTCGCGTGGAGAGGGCGGGGGAGGCCGCCTTCCTCGCCCGTATTATTCACCGGCAGGCGCGCTCGCAAGCTTCACTGCGGCAAACCGCATCTCATCACGAATAATGCGGGCTCGCCTCCGTATTGGCGATTCCCTCGATGGTACGACTACTTTTCGCGCTTGATTGTTCCGTCTGTACCATCGGAGCTTTCAGACCCGCGCGCGATAGGTAATTCTACCATAAACGACCGTTGGGACAGAACGCTCTGTCCCAACGCAATGCAAGTCTCTGTCGCTCCCCGCACTCCGTTAGTCCTGAGTAGCAAGGAACGAGCATATCGAAGGACGCCCTGCGAAGCCACCGCCCCTTGCCTCTCGCGACCCCAAAGCCGGGCTACTCAGGGCTAGCAGGCATGACACTCGCGGAGCCGAGCCCTGACTATTCCTTCTTCGGCTGCACGCGCCACTTCTGCGTCTCGACTATGCCGGCCGGCAGCGCGTCCGCGTGACCGTCCAGGAATAACACGGGAGCTTTTCCATTCACGCCGGCGCCACCCCCGGTCTCGTGCCAGGAGCACCACGTTATGACCGTGTCATCCGGCGGGTTGCGGAACTTGAGCTGCCGTTCGTAGTCTCGCGCGGGAGCAGCATCCCCTGGCACTGGGAGGTTCGCCGGATCGGTTCCCCAGCTCTTGGTGTAGTGCTGCTGGACGTGGCTGGTGTCGATGCGATAGTAGCTGTAGCTATCGTAGGGGTAGAACTGCGTGTTGGTAGCGCCGTCCGTATCCACCTCAGTCGTGCTGGTCTTCTTGGACATCGGGCAGTGGAAGAGCAGAGACGACCTCACATACTCGGGATACAGCCTCGTAGCCGGAGTCTGAGGAGCGTGTTTCACCGTGAAATCATAGGGCTGGCTGGTTGCCGGATCGATCTCAACCGGTTCGCTCAGCACGTCCGGGTACTGCCGGTTGTCCTGCTTGAACATCTGCACCGCGACGCCGATCTCGTGGAGCTGCGTCAGGCACTTGTTCTGCCGCGCCTTGTTGCCGACCATCCCCATCACCGGGAAGATGATCGACGCCAGGATCGCGATGATCGCGATAACGGTCAAAAGCTCGACCAGCGAAAAACCCTTCCTGCTCACCAATACTCTCATGTCCAAGACACCTCCTGAAGGGAGTTACCAGCTATCAGTTGTTAGTCGTCGGCAGCCTGCTGGATGTTCCCTACGCCGGCGTGATGAAGCGAATCCACGCCTGCCACAGTGCCGCCAACTGCGGATACAGCAAAACAACCGCAACCGCACCCGCAACCATATACGGCCCGAACGGGATTTCAGTTCGCCACGGCATCCCGCGCTTTTCGGCCCGGGCCTTGAGCAGCACGATCGTGACGCCTACAAACGTGCCAAGCACCACCGCAAGGAAGAACGACACCAGCGCCGGAATCAGCCCCAGCACCGCGCCCATTCCTCCGGCCAGCATCACGTCACCGCCGCCCATCGCGCCCTCGTATTCCTCGCGTGCGTCCTTGTCTCGCGGGCGGAACGCGTAAAAGCCGATGTATGCGATCGCGTAGAACAGCGCGAAACACGCCACCGCCCCGACCAGGCTTGGCAGCATCCGCACGGTGTAGTCCGTGAACGGCACCGAAATCCGCGCCCAGTGCAGGTCACCGGCGATCCAGTGCGCCACGTCCTTGCCTATCCCGATCACCAACGCCGATATCGGGACCAGATCCGGAATGATGAAGTGGTCCAGATCGACGAAAAACGCGATCAGCAGAGCCGATATGAACAGCACATACGCGAAGAAGTCGATCGAGTAGCCGTATCTCAGGTTGACCGCCACAAACAGCAAGCCTGTCAGCAGCTCCACCGAGAAATACCGCCAGCTTATCGGCTCTCCGCAGTATCTGCACTTTCTGCCAAGGATCAGGAAGCTGAGAAGCGGGATGTTATCCCAGCCCCGCAGCTTCGTATCGCACTTCGGACAGTGCGACGGGGGCCTCACTATCGACTGCTCATTTGGCAATCGGTAAATGCATACGTTCAGGAAGCTTCCTACCACCGTCCCGTATACGAACGCTATCAGGCAATCAAGCCATCCTGAGCCTGTCGAGGGATGCATTCGCTAAGTTCCGCCGCCTCCCGAGAGGTTCTGAATAACCGCCACCAACGGCAGGAAGAGCGCGATGACTATGAAACCTACCACGAATCCCAGACTCACGATCAGCACCGGTTCGATCGAGCTCGTAAGACTTGCCAGCGCGGCATCGACTTCGTCTTCATAGAAGTCCGCGACTTTCGCGAGCATCGGGTCCAGTGAGCCGGATTCCTCGCCGATGCTCACCATCTGCACGACCATAGGCGGAAATAGCTTGCTGCGCGCCAGCGGTTCACCGATCTTGTCGCCTTCTCTGATCCTTGCCCTGGCCTCGAGAATGGCGTCCGAGATAATATCGTTAGACACAGCGCCGGCGACCGTCTCCATCGCCTGCAGGATGCCGACGCCGCTGGAGAGCAGCGTCGAGAGCGTGCGGGAGAACCTCGCAAGCGCGATCTTATGATTGAGCTTGCCGAATACCGGCGCTTTGAGCTTGATCCTGTCGAAAACCCTGCGGCCGACTTTCGTGCGTGTGAATAGCTTGATCGACACGAAGAACACGATCACGAAGATGATCATCCAGTACCACTTGGCCAGCAGGAAGTTGCTGCAGCCCTGCAGGAGCGCCGTCGGCCCGGGCAGGTCCTTGATGCCCAAGTCCTTGAACAGCCCCATGAACTTAGGCAGAACGAACGTCATCAGCAAGAGCACGACCATTGTCGCGAAGCACATGATGATGACCGGGTAGGTCATCGCGCTCTTGACCTTGCGCCTGAGTTCGACGTCCTTTTCGAGAAACTGCGACAACCTCTGGAGGCTCTCTTCGAGCGCGCCGCCGATCTCACCCGCGTTGATCAGACCGATAAAGAGCCTGTCGAACACATTCGGGTACTTCTCGAGTGCTCTCGACAGCGTGTTACCTGCCTCGACTTCGTTCTGGACATCGTTGAGGATGGCCTTGAGCCTGGGGTTAGTCGCCTGCTCGCTCAGGACGTTGATGCAGCGAACCAGCGTCACACCGGCGTCGATCATAGTCGAAAACTGCCTGCACATGATCGAAAGGTCGGTCTTCTTGACGCCGCCAAACCCCCCAACCCTTTTCTGCTGGCTCTTGATCTGCTTGATTTCGACGACGGTGAAGTTGTTCTCCGTCAGCCGCTTACGAAGGATTTCCTCGTTCTCGGCCTCCGATGACCCCGGGATCACCTGTCCCGTCGCGTCTCGCACCGTATATGCAAAATTCGGCATCTCGATTCCCTCCGGTCTAGAGGTTGGAAGCTACTGATCGTAGCCTATGACTTGCAGCTATCTTCTGGCCCCGCCAGGCCCGCCAGCGGCACCCATAGCGGAGGTGATCATATTCTTGAGTTCTTCCTGGTTCATCGCGCGCGTCATGGCGTCGTCGTATGTGATGACGCCCTTCTGATACAGATCCCTCAGGTGCTGGTCCATCGTCTGCATTCCGACGTTCGCGCTGGTCTGTATGATGGATGTGATCTGATGGCTCTTGGCCTCGCGGATAAGGTTCCGAATAGCCGGCGTCGCGATCATGATCTCCATACAGCAGACTCTTCCAGGCATACCCGCTCGCGGAAGGAGCTGCTGGCAGAGCACCGCCTCAAGGCTGTTTGAAAGCATCAGCCTGATCTGTTCCTGCTGGGAGGCGGGGAAGCTATCGACGACGCGGTCAACCGTGGACGCAGCCGAGTTCGTGTGTAGAGTTGCAAACACGAGGTGGCCGGTTTCCGCAGCTCGGATCGCATTGGACATCGTTTCGAGGTCTCGCATTTCACCGACGAGAATCACGTCCGGGTCTTCGCGCAGGGCAGCCCGCAGAGCGTTAGCAAATTCCTTGGTGTCCTGGCCGACCTCGCGTTGGTTGATGATGCTGAATCGGTGCTGGTGAAGGTACTCGATCGGGTCTTCAATGGTGATGATATGGTGGCTGCGCTCCGTGTTGATCACATTGATCATGGCAGCCAGCGACGTAGACTTGCCGGATCCGGTCGGGCCCGTCACAAGGACCAGACCGCGCGGTCTGCGGCAGATCGTCTCCAGTACCAACGGCAGGCCGAGTTCACGGATGGTCGGGATCTTCATCGGGATCAGTCGGAACGCGCCCGCGATGGTCCCCTTGTCCTTGAAGAGGTTGACCCTGAACCGGGACACATTCTTGAGCGAGTACGAAAAGTCCAGCTCCCAGGTCTCCTCGAAACGCTGTATCTGTTCGTCGGAGAGGATGTCATACATCATCCTCTGCGTCTGCATCGCATCGTATTTCTCGTAGTTGAGCGCCGTCAAGTGCCCGTCCACGCGGACGATGGGCGGCACGCCCACGCATATATGCACGTCCGACGCGCCCAGCTGGACCATCTCCATCAGGATATCGTCGATATGTGCCTCGTCGATCTTTCGCGGCTCGCCGACCTTCTTTCCGGCCTCGGCCTTGATATTGCCTATAGCGCCTACCGGAGCTTCTTCCACTCGCTGTTCCATATTGCTCTATCCTCGATCCGCCTAGGTGCCGGCGGTGAATACGACTCTCATAACCTCGTCCGGGGTCGTGATGCCCTGAAGGACCTTCTCCAGGCCGTCTTCCTTAAGCTCGTGCATGCCATTGGCCTTCGCAGCCTCACGGACGTCCGCGAGCGGCGCTCGCCTGACCACGAGTTCTCGGACTTCATCGTTGATCCTCATCAACTCGTAGATGCCGAGTCGGCCTTTGTAGCCCGTGTGCCTGCAAGCATCGCAGCCTTCGCCCCGGTACAGCGTCACCATCTCGTTCGGATCGTTCGGCCTGAAGCCGAACCTGCGCAGATCACTTGCCGGTACCTGATATGGCGCCTTGCATTTCTGGCAGACCTTTCTCGCGAGCCTCTGCGCCAGTACGCCGATCACCGTTGCCGAGATCAAGTATGGCTCAATTCCCATGTCCACCATACGTGTGACGGCGCTGGGGGCGTCATTTGTATGCAAAGTTGACAGAACAAGGTGTCCGGTCAGCGATGCCTCGATTGCGATCTCGCCGGTTTCCAGGTTACGCATCTCGCCGACCATGATTATGTCCGGGTCCTGTCGCAGGAAGCTGGCCAGCGCGTTCGCGAATCCCAAGCCGGCTTTCTTGTTCACCTGCACCTGCGCGATACCATTGAGCTGGTACTCGACCGGGTCCTCGATCGTGATGATGTTCTTCTCGACCGAGTTCAGCTTGTGAAGCACCGAATACTGCGTGGTCGTCTTGCCGCTACCCGTCGGCCCGGTGGAGAGGAACATCCCGTTCGGCTGCGATACGAGTTCCTCGACCTGCGCCTGCACATCCTGGGAGAACCCAAGCTTGTTCAAGCCGAGCAGGACGTTCGACTTGTCCAGGATTCTCATAACGATCTTCTCGCCGTTGACGGTGGGAAGACAGGAAACGCGGAGGTCGTAGTCCTTGCCGGATAGTGTGACCGGGATTCGGCCGTCTTGGGGCAGTCTGCGCTCGGCGATGTTCATGTCGGCCATAATCTTGAAGCGCGAGATCAGCGGCTTCTCGATATACTTCGGCAGTGGCATGACTTCGTGCAGAACGCCGTCGATTCGGTAGCGGACTCTCACCGTTCGCTTGTCCGGCTCGACGTGGATGTCGCTGGCGCCGTCCTTGATGGCCTGCTGGATGATCGTGAATGCAATTCTGATGATAGGGGCTTCATCGGCCTGCTTGGCGATGGTCTCGGTGTCCTCGTCGGGAATGTCTTCCCGCGCGCCGTAACCCGCAATCGCCTGCCTGATGTCTGCCGACAGGCCTGAAGTGCCTCCGCCGCCGGTCGAACCCGGATCCCCTCCGTTGGCGACCGGCGCGATCTCTGCCGTCGCAACGGCCGTGGCAGTTCCGCCGTCGCCGCCGTTCTTGTATGCTCGGTCGATCGCGTCCATCACGTCGTCTTCGGTCGCGAGCGCCATTGCAACCTGCTGCACGCCGCTGGCGAGCTTGATATCCTGGATGGCCAGCAGATCAGAGGGATTTACGACGGCCACGATCAGCCGGTTGCCGTTCTTTGCAATGGGGAGTACTTTGTGCCGTTTCGCTATATGCTCGGGAACGGAGTTCACCGCGGACGGGTCCAGCTTCTGGGTCGCCAGATCCACGAACGACAGGTTCATGGTTTCCGCACGGACCTTGGTCACGGCCTTCTCGTCGGCAAATCCAAGATCGACAATTATGCGCCCGATGTCGCCTGGGGCGCTGCGCTGTACTTCCTGCGCTTCGGAAAGCTGCTCGGTAGTCACAACGTTTTTTGCTACCAGAGCCTCGCCAAGATCTCTTCTAGCCATCTATATCCACTCCCCACAGTGCCCCACCGATATCCGGGACAACAAGAGATTATATCACACATGAGTTAGAGGTTTCAGTTGCCAGGCGCTTATCACCTGTTATCCAACGCCTGAAGCGCCGCTTCTTCCATCACGTCCACGGGCGCCTCGATACCAGTCCACATCTCAAACGACAGCGCGCCCTGGTAGACCAGCATCTTGAGACCGGTCACTGCGCTCGCCCCGCGCTTCTCGGCTTCGACCACCAGCCGCGTTCTGCCTGGGTTGTAGACGAGATCATACACCATCAGGTTACTGCGCAGAAGATCCGGTGGGATCGGGATTGAGTCCACGTCCGGGTGCATTCCGACCGATGTGGTATTGATCAGCAGATCAGTCCTCGCGATCTCTTCTCTGAGCTCTTGCTCGTCCAGCCCAGCCACTCGGAATGTCTTCTCGAGATCTCGGATGGACTCCGACCCTCCGAACACGTTACCCAAACCCTCTACCAGTTCCACCGCGCGTTCGCGCGTCCTGTTGGCGATCACAATCTCGCAGCCTATCCTTGCGAGCGCGAAAGCCACCGCTTTCGCCGAGCCGCCCGCACCGAGGATCAACACTCTGGATCCGTCGATCTTTCCCCAGGCTGCCTCCGCGGACCGCACGAACCCAGGCCCGTCGGTTGTGTCGCCTTTGAGATGACCGTTCACGTTGATGACCGTGTTGACCGAACGAATCTGCCTGGAGTAGTCAGTGACTTCGTCCAGACACTCGATGATGGCTTCCTTATGCGGGATCGTCACGTTGATCCCAGCTATCTGCAGCCCTCGAACACCACTGACGGCCATCGGCAGGTCGTCCGGCAGCACGTGGAACGGCACGTAGATATAGTCAATGTTCAGCGCCCGGATCGCCGCGTTGTGCATAACCGGCGAAAGGCTATGCGAAATCGGGTGTCCGAAGACCCCCAGCACTCTAGTGCTCCCGAGCGCTCTTGCACTCCCCAGCACCTTTGTATGCCCGAGCACGTTCACTTGGTATCCTTATTCTCTGACTTGATCGCTTCGACGTTTGTTCCCACTCTCGCGGGCTGTCCGAGCAATCCCAAAATGATCCGTTCGACCATCCGACTTATCTTCGTGCCAATGAACTCCCTGTGATGGATGGGATTCACGAGGACTGTGTATGCGCCCACGCGATTCCCACCCCATATATCGGTCAGAAGCTGGTCTCCCACTACCACTGCTTGCTCCAGTTCGCAGCCCACCAGCGCGGCAGCCTTCTCGAAACCGTGCCGGCGCGGTTTCAGCGATCGAGGGATTGCCGGAATACGCAACTCACCTGCTATGAAGTTCAGCCGCTTCGGGTAGTGCGTGTTTGAGACTAGAACGGGCTTCATTCCCGCCGCCTTGGCGGACTCCACCCACTCTCTGGACGACTCAGGCAGGTTGGTGTCCTTCCACGGCAGCAGCGTGTTGTCCAGGTCGAGAAGAAGCCCCACAAATCCCTGTTCGTGAAGGGCAGTCGCATCGATATCCGCTATCGAGGCAGCGCGCGCGTTCGGGCGAAAGTGCTCAAGCAGGCCCATCTACAGCTTTCCGTCCTTGATCGCCTGCTTGGCGGCGTTATGCTGCTCCAGAGTCTTGGTGAACACGTGGCTGCCGTCGGGCTTAGCGACATAATAAAGCGAGTCGATGGGGGCAGGTTCGAGCGCCGCCTTTATCGACGCCAGACCCGGATTGCAGATCGGCGCGACGGGCAGTCCTGCGTGGGCATACGTGTTATACGGTGAAGCGCTGGCCAGGTCTGCGTACGTTAGATTCGCTTTGTTTGCGCGGCTCTCGCCGAGCGTGTAGCTCACGGTCGCATCTATCTCGAGTTTCATCCCCTTGGCGAGGCGGTTCCAGATCACGGCGGATATCTTCGGTCTGTCGCCGGGAACTTTGGCCTCCCGCTCGATGAGCGATGCAACGATAAGCAGCTTGTGAAGGCCGAGTTCGAAGTCGTCGTCCCCAAGCCCGAACTTCTGCCGGCTCACCCGTCGAATCTCCGCCCTGTTGGGCTCCACGACTTTCCTGCGGAAGGTGTCCAGCATCATCCTTACGATTGCGTCAGCGCCCTCACCGCGCTCCACGAGGTAAGTGTCCGGAAACAGATATCCCTCCAGGTTGCGCCCGTATACGAACGTGGTTCTCGTAAGCCGATACGATGAGTCGATCGTCAGCGCCAGAAACGCGTCCGGCTCCGCGAGCCGCTTTTTCTGGAGAATGTCGGCTATCTCGCGAAGCGTCTCGCCCTCGGGAATGGTCACCCAGGACTCGAGCGTTTTGCCCTCCACCAGGCGTTTGATGATCTCAGGGGTGCTCATTGCGCGGTTCAGCTCGTAGACGCCTGGCTTGAGCCTCGCGCTGTGCCCGCTTATCGTGCAGGTCAGAACGAAGACAAACGGGCTGCGGATGAGTCCGTGTTCTTGGAGCGTGGTCGCGATGCTGCGGGCGGAAGATCCCTGGACGATGACCGTGCGCACGGCCGTCCTGTCGCGCGAGACCGGGCTGGACCCGAGCACGAGCCCCCAGATCACGACGGTCAGCGCCGCGAGCAACAGCACGATATACAGCTTTGTCCTGGCTAGTAAGCTCTTCAAGTCTCGGATCCTATATGCCCAGGTAGCCCCTCAGTATTACGACGGCGGCCATCTGATCTATCACCTCCCGCCGCTTCGCACGGGAAACGTCGGCCTCCAGAAGCAGGTCCTCAGCTTCGGCGGTGCTCAGGCTCTCGTCGAATAGCTCCGTCGGAATGCGCAGCCGCCGTGCAAGCCGCTCGTAGAAATCACGCACCTTTGCCGCCTGCGTTCCCTCTTCGCCCGATGCGAGCAGGGGCAGTCCAACAACGACTTTCTCGGCATCAAGCTCGGTGAGCAAGTCCTCTACAGCACGCAGGTCGGCCTTCACGCTCTCCGTGCGACGGATCGTCCTGATCGGGTGCGCTGTCAGCCCGAGCTCATCCGTGGCCGCCACGCCGATCGTCGCATCACCAACATCGAGAGCTACGATTCTCGGCACGGCTCCACTCCTTCCGCACCGTAGGGGCCCGATTCCAACACAGAGTATAGCAGCACGAGCACCGTCATGGCTACCATCGTCGCCCCGAAGACGATTCCCGAGTCGTTGAGCAGGAACGCGGCCGCAGCTCCGATCAGCACGGCCTTTACGCCTGCCATGACCCGTGCATCCGGCTTGAACAAGCTCCTCACCTTGCCCTGGATGCCCCAGAACCACAGCGCGAGGAACGGCGAGAATGCGAGCAGCGGCACGATCCCTTTGACGGACACGGTAGTCTTCAGGTTGAATACGACTTTTCGCAGTGCCAGCGATCCCAGGTATCCGCCGCCCAGCTTCTCCGTCAGGCCCGTCGCGCGAGCTGCGTGCGACCCGGCTCCGCCGGCCAGCTTCCAGTCGAGCATCGCGAACAAGGCCACGCCCGCCATCGCCACCGCGAACGCGACTGCGACGTGCCGCGCGCCGAAACCCTTCCTGGCAACCGATAGCCACAGAAGGGCGAATGTCACGATGGTCGCGGCGGTTGCGCCATAGTTCGCGCCCAGACTCCCCAATCCAAAAATGAGCGTTGCGGCGGCTCCGATGATTGCCACAAACGCCGGTCTCCGAGCAGCGATCAACGCTGCCAACGCGGCCATCCCCAGCACGACCCCCGCGTACTCGTTTCCGATTCCGTAGAACCGCATTCCCGCTATCTGATACGAGCTCAACGCCGAAAACTTGCAGAGCTGGCAGCCTGCGAAAGCGTCCGCCAGCACGACTACACATGTGATGACATAACCGGTGACGATTGGAGTCGCGGTTCCTCCCCGTACAAGCCGACCGGCCAGCACGCATCCTGACACGAGCGCGAGCAGCGAGATGGCCGTTCCCGCAAGGTAGCCTACTGATCCTGCCGGCGCGAGCACGGCCAATAGCAAGGCCGCGGGCCCGCAAGCGACGGTTGTCAGCCCGATCCTGCAGAGTTGAGCCAGACCGTGCCGACGACGGCCCGGGAAAGCCACCATTAGCGCCGCTCCTGTGAACGAAAGCACGCCTATCGCCGCGAGCGCAACAGCTATGGGCAGCAGCATCCGCTCGTCGGTTGTCACTCGCACCGACAAATCCTTGAGTCTGGCGGGTGCGTCATCTTCCCTCACGACCGTCACTGCCCTGCCGACCATGTCATAGGCCGCAGGCAAGCCAAGGAGCCCGAGCACGGTCGGCGCGAAGTCGGACGCGGCGACCAGTCCGGGAGTGCGCGTTGTGGACGAAGTGAGGATGCCACGATGCGGAGTGGGGTAGATCGCGATCGGTGTGACCTGGTCCCAAATCGTGCCTTGTGGGGGCGAGAACGATACCAGGACTAGCTTGTCTTCGGGCTTCGCGCTCCCCATAAGCGCAGCCAACTCGCGGTCGAGCTGCTCCAGCATCTCCGTTCTGTGCTTGGCGTACGCATTCTCGGACATGCCCGGTTTCATCTCGTCGAGCCGCGTAGACGCTCCAAAGTAGATGACTTCCACGCCCGACCACTCCCTCTCGTGGGAGAGAGGGGTGGCGCGAGGGCGCAACCTGCCGATATCGACGATCCCGTTGGAGTCCATAACCAGCGCCGCTACCGACCGGTCGATCACATCCGGCGGCAGATCCGCGTTTCCGGCGACCGTTGCTGTGAGGCCTGCTGCATGGAGGGCGTCTCCGAGCGCACCCAGCTTCGCCGGCACTGAGTTGAGCTTGGCGCTGTCTCTCGCCGCCTGCCCGATTGCCGAAAACACGGCTGATCCCCGCGCCGCTCTGCGGCCGGTTCTGACTGTGTAGGCGGCGCCGGCGGTGGTGCCGTCCGGCAGGAGTTCGTCCAGATCGTAGAACTCGCGCACGCAGCCGCCGATGCGGTACGGCGAGCCGGCGTTGGCGGTGGCCATTACCGAGTACTCGCTCTTTGGGCCGGAGCAGTTCGGGCAGACCAGCCCGACCGCACCCTCGCGCAGCATCTTTGAGATAGTCGGGAGCTTCGAATCTGCGAGGTCGGATAGCACAAGCCGGTTCGCGACGACGACGACGACCCTGGACTGTGTAGCGGAGAACGCCGTACTAGCCGTACACGCCAACAGGAGCGCGCACAAGACCACAATCGCGCACGCTCCCCTACCATTCTGTCTCCTATTCCCTATTCCCTGTTCGCTATAAGCTATGCCTGGCCTCCGGCTTGAGCGCTTATCAACTCGCACGCCTTCGCGAGCGCGTCGTCCACTTTCGACGGATCCTTGCCCCCGGCCTGGGCGAACTCCGGCTTGCCGCCTCCACCGCCGCCCGCGACCTTTGCGACGTCGCGCAGGATGTTGCCCGCCGAGAAGCCCTTTGGCACGAGGTCACTCGTTACCTTGCCGATGAACAGCACCTTGCCGTCCGCGACGCCGGCCAGCACGACGATGCCGCTCTTGAGCTTGTCCGCGACGGTGTCGGCGAGCTTCTGCAGCGTCGGCACATCGACAGTCGGCACGGACGCCGTCACGAACTTGACGCCGTTGGCCTCCTGAGCTGTGCTCGCCAGGTCGCCGCCGGCCTCGGCCGCGCTCTTGGACTTAAGGCGGTCGATCTCCTTCTGCGCCTCGCGGGCGGTCGTGGCTGCCTTCTCGGCCGCGATGACGACTTCGGCTGTCGATGACCCGAGCGCGTCGGCTGTCCGGCGAATCTGATCCTCGAGGTCGTGAACGTACTGCACCGCGGCGCTTCCGGTCACGGCCTCGACCCTTCGCAGTCCCGCCCCGACACTGGACTCGCTCGTGAGCTTGAACAACCCGACCTGCGACGTGTGCTTGAGATGCGTGCCGCCGCAGAGTTCGGTGGAAACATCGCCCATTTTTACTACGCGTACGACGTCGCCGTATTTCTCCCCAAACAGAGCCATTGCGCCCATTTTTCTGGCTTCGTCGATGCCCGCCTCGACGGTGGATGCCGTCAGATCGGCCAGGATCATCGCGTTGACCTCGTTTTCGATCGCGCGAAGCTCGTCGGGCGTGACGGCCTGGAAGTGCGAGAAGTCGAACCGGAGCCTGTCGGGATCGACGACGGAGCCCTTCTGCAGCGCGTGCTCGCCGAGGATCTTGTGCAGCGCCGCATGCAGCAGGTGAGTTGCAGTATGGTTGCGCTGGATAGCCAACCTGCGCTCGCCATCGACCGTCGCGTGCACCTTGTCGCCGACGGTGATCGTTCCGGACTTCACTTCGGCGACGTGCAGCGAGAAGTGAGATGCCTTGACCGTGTCGGTCACGGCGATCTCGCAGCCGTCACTTACCACTGTTCCGGTGTCGCCAACCTGGCCGCCGGTCTCGGCGTAGAACGGGGTTACGTCGAGCACGAGCTCGACCTTGTCGCCTTGCTGAGCGGTTGACGAGAGCTCCCCGGTTTTGAGGATAGCGAGCACTGTCGCGTCGGACTCCAACGCTTCGTAGCCCACGAACTGCGTCGCGGGGACGGTCTTCTCGAGTTCGAGAAGCGCCGTGTCGCCGCCGATGACCATCACGCTGCCGAAATCGCTGGCCTCCTTGGCGCGCTTGCGCTGCTCTTCCATCGCGGAAGCGAACCCGTCCGTGTCGACGGCGATGCCCTTCTCGGCCGCGATGTCTCGCGTGAGTTCGAGCGGGAAACCGTAGGTGTCGTATAGGGTGAATGCCGATTCGCCGTCCAGTGTCTTGCTCTCGGACGCCGCGGCAAGCTCGATCTGATCCTCGAGCCTCTGCAGGCCCGCCTGAAGCGTGGAGCGGAACTTCTCCTCCTCGCTTGCGATGACCTTCTCGATGTAGCCCTGCCTGTCGGCGATCTCCGGGTAGACGTCGCCCATTATCTCGACGACCGTGGGCACGATCCAGGCCATGAACGGCTTGGTCAGTCCCATCTGCCGCGCCTTGACCACCGAGTTGCGGATAAGGCGGCGCAGCACGTAACCGCGGCCGATGTTGGAGGGCATCACGCCATCCGCTATGCAGAACACTGCCGATCTGATGTGGTCGGCGATGACGCGCATGGCGCGGGTGGCTGCTTCGCTGCTGCCGTAGTTCGAGCCGGAGACCTCCTCGATGCGTTTGATGATCGGCATGAACAGATCGGTCTCGTAGTCTGTGGGAGTGCCCTGCAGCACGGCGACGGTGCGTTCCAGACCCATTCCGGTGTCGATGTTCTTCTTGGGCAGGGGCACTAGCTTTCCGCCCTCCTGCCTGTCGAACTGCGTGAACACGAGGTTCCAAATCTCGACGAAGCGGTTGGAGTCGTATGCGATCGACCACGCCGGGTCCTCGGGCATACCCTTTTCGGGGGTGACGTCGAGGAATATCTCGTTGCACGGCCCGCAGACGCCGTTCGGTCCTTTGGAGGGCGCGTTGGCGGGCCAGTAGTTCCTGTCCTCACCCAGCCGCACGATCCGCTCCGGCGGGAACTTGACCTCGTTGACCCAGATGTCATACGCCTCATCGTCGTCGAGGTAGATGCTGGTCCAGAGGTGGTCGGGATTGATCCCGATAACCTCGGTCAGGAACTCCCAGCCCCAGGTGATCGCCTCACGCTTGAAATAGTCCCCGAAGCTGAAGTTGCCCAGCATCTCGAAGAACGTGTGGTGCACGGCGTCCCCGACTTCGTCGATGTCGTCCGTGCGCATGCACTTCTGCGAGGTGGCGACCCTCGTCGCCGGCGGAACGCGCTCGCCGAGGAAATAGGGCTTGAACTGCACCATCCCCGCCGACGTGTAGAGCAAGCTCGGGTCATCCGGCACCAGCGAATCGCTGGGCATCACCAGATGCCCCTTGCTTTCGAAGAATTGCAGATACTTGGTTCTAAGGTCTTTGCTTGTGAGCATAAGTCATCCTATTGAAGTTGCGAATCACGGGTTACAGGTTGGGCTTGATTGCTTTGACTGAAAACAGCATCGGCATATCGCCATACGACTCCGGCAGGCGCCACCAGCCGTCGTCGCCGCGGGTCATGCACTCGAACCGGCGATACATGCAGAACGCAAACTCGTGCAAGTGCTCGATTCGCAGGCCCGCGCCGATCAGCGAGTTGATGACCTCGCCGAGGCTGTGGCTCGTACGGCTCCGACGCGACGTGCTGAGCCGTCACGTCGTTCCAATGCATCTGATTGGTTGTCAGGTGGTTGTCCATGGCGCTCACATATTGTATCATACCGCTTGAGAACGTTGGAAGTTCGTGAGTGAGAGCTCACTGTGTGTGAGGGGACCCTATGATCGCAATACCGCTGCTTGCTATGTCGCTGGCCGCCACTGGCGCGCCAAACACCGAGCCGCCGTCCCGGTGGGTGATGGAGAAGGACGGAGGTATAAGCTGGACCGTCCGCGCGGGTGACAAGCCTCACGATGACGGCACCGAGATGAGCGGACGAAGGGTCTCTCTGATGCTCGGTTACGCCATCAAGGAGGGCGGCATTCTGGTCATGCACCGCATCCTCGTATGGCCTGCCCTTCGCACGATTCCCAACAACACGCACGGCAGCCTTGCGCACGATTTCGGGTTCGAGTTCTTCCCGAAGATCACTGTGGACGGTCAGCCCATCGGTGACGAGTTCCCGAGCAGGTTTGCGCTGCGCGGGATGCTGTCCGTCACCAGCGCCACAAAATCCGGCGTCGAGGTCACCCGCACGATCTTCCCGTCTCCGACCAAGCCCGCCGTCATCGAGAACTGCACGCTGCGCAACACGACGGACAAGGCGGTGACGGTCGAAATAGGCGAGATCGATGGGCCCAACACGACCTACAGGACCGATCCCGCCAAGTGCGTCGAGGGCGAATATGTCCTCACCGCCCGCACTGCCGGCACCGGCGTCTACAAGCTGGAGCCGGGCAAGTCGGTCGAGTTCAGCATGATCTTCGCCGGGCGCAAGGCGACCGACCCCGAGGTCACGCTCGATCCGCGAGCCGAGCAGAATGCGCGCCGCGAATACATCGAGGGGTTGTGGCGCAAGCTCGTGTTCGAGTGTCCCGACCCCGTTCTCGAGCGTGAGTTCGCCTTCGCCAAGATCCGCGCGGCCGAGAGCATCTTCGAGACCAAGGGCGGCCTGATGCACGCGCCCGGCGGTGGCGCCTATTATGCCGCGATTTGGGCGAACGACCAAGCCGAGTACGCGAACCCGTTCTTCCCGTTCCTTGGTGACTCCACCGGCGATGAGTCCGCCCTCAACGCATACCGCCTCTTCGCGCGCTACACGAACCCCGATTACAAGCCGATCCCGAGCTCGATTATAGCCGAGGCTACCGATACCTGGAGCGGCGCGGGAGATCGCGGTGACGGCGCGATGGTCGCGTACGGCGCGGCGCGCTACGCGCTTGCATCGGGCGACCGCAAGATCGCCGAGGAGATGTGGCCGCTGGTGGAGTGGTGCCTGGAATACTGTCGGCGCAAGACGAACTCGGACGGCGTGGTCACATCCGACTCAGACGAGTTGGAGGGCCGGTTCCCGGCCGGTGACGCCAATCTGTGCACTTCCTCTCTCGCCTACGATGCCCTCCGATCCGCGGCATATCTCGCGAGCGCGCTTGGCAAGCCAAAGAGCGTTGCCGACGACTACAATGCCCGCGCCGACGCGCTGCACAAGGCCATCGAGAAGCACTTCGGCGCGAACATCGAGGGGTTTGACACCTACCGCTACTACGCGGGCAATACGACCCTGCGCGCCTGGATCTGCATCCCGCTGACTATGGGCATCTTCGACCGCAAGGAGGGCACCATCAACGCGCTGTTCTCGCCTCGACTCTGGACCGAGGACGGCCTCGCAACCGAGGCGGGCCAGGTCACCTACTGGGACCGCTCAACGCTCTACGGGCTGCGCGGCGTGTTCGCGGCAGGCGATACCGAGCGCGGGCTCGAGTACCTGCAGAAGTATTCAGCCCGCAGGCTTCTCGGCGAGCACGTGCCGTATCCCATAGAGGCGTGTCCCGAGGGCGGACGGCGGCATCTCTCAGCCGAGAGCGCGCTCTACTGCCGAGTCATCACTGAGGGGCTGTTCGGCATTCGCCCGACCGGATTGCGCTCGTTCGACATGACGCCCCGACTACCCAAGGGCTGGGACCGAATGGCGCTGCGCAGGGTGCACGCGTTCGGAAGCGTGTTCGATGTGGAGATCGCAACGAAGAATGGCGATTTGGTGACGCGAGTGGTCTGCGGCAAGGATGTGCTGGAGCAAAGGATAAAGCCCGGAAGCACTACAACCGTGACGCTTCCGGGCCAGTAGTCAATCGTCAGCTCTTGTAGCCCTTCTTCTTCAGATCGAGCTTCGTGATGAACTCGCCGGAGAGCATCTCGCCGGTGCGCTCGAAGCCGAGTTCGCCGAAGAGTCCTGCCGCGACGGTGTTCCACGGCTTGTAGCCGGCATAGATCTCGTCGCAGTCCGGCAGTTGGCTGAGACGCTTTATCAGTTCCTTGAGCGCGGCCTTCCCGTAGCCCTGGCCTTGGTGATCGACGTCCACCATCAGACGGTATATCCAATACTTGCCGTCGTCGGGGTCCAAGCCGTACATCGTGAAGCCCACTACCGTGCCGTTCGAGTAGATCGCGAGCGGCACGAACGATGGCTCGCTTTCCGACTCCATGATCGTGTAGTTGTGGGGCGCCACCAGTCCGCCCTGCTTCGTAGAAAGCTTCAGGTCCAGACACGCGTCCCAGTTCGTCTTATCAACGTCTCTAAGAGTTACTTCCGCCAAAATGAGTCCTCAATCGTCAGTCATCAACTCCGAGCAGGACGTTTATCCGTACGCCCTGCTGCGGTGACGAATCCGGTATACCGAAACCAGCTTCTTGTCATCGATGACCTCATAGAGAATGCGGTAGTCACCGATGCGAATCCTGTAATCGCTGTCGGTATCCGTCAGCTTTCCACAGCCGCGCGGTCTCGGATCGGTGGACAGCCTGTCGATGGCTTCGGCGACGCGCGTTGAGAGAGGTCGCTGCAGCCTCTCCAATTCTCGTCGAGCCGACGGCAGGATCTCGACCCTATATTCGCCCCGCATCTCTCAGTTCTTCCAGCACCTTGTCGAAGTCCTCGGGTACCTCGTGCTGCCTCTCGGCTTTGACCCGCAGATCCGCATAGTCCTCCAAGAGCTGCCTGTACGCCTTATAGCTCATCAGCACCTGTTTCTTGCGGCCCTTCGCATCCACTACATACTCGACATCTTCTGGCATAGCAGCCACCTTTTTGTCCCGGGCGACCGCCCGGGGTGTCAGCGCCTTCACCCACATTGGGGCGCGCAGGCCGGGCCCGACTCCTGCAGCGCGATGAACGCCTCGATGGTCGTCTGGTCCAGTATACCCGTTGTCGCACCTATTGCTGTTACGCACATCGCGCCCGTTGCGTTCGCGAACTTGCCCGTGCGCTCCAAGTCCCAGCCGTTGACTATGCCGGCCAGGAATCCCGCCGCAAACGCGTCTCCCGCGCCGCAGGCATCGACGGCGTCAACCTTGTATATCGGGATACTCAGCTCAACATCCTTACTGCGAATGTAACAGCCGGCGTCACCCATCTTCAGAGCAACTACGCCCACGCCTTTGTCCATCAGCACTTTGGCGACGTCGGCAGGATCGTACTTGCCGGTGCACATCCGTGCCTCTTCTATGCTCGGCACCGCGTAGTCAACGTAGGGCAGGCACGGCTCCAGCAACTTCATCCAGTTGCCGCGCGAGTCCCATGCGGTGTCCAGCGAGGTCGTGACGCCGAGTTCCTTGGCCTTCTTCAGCACGCGCGCCGTCGGCTCGCCGTCGAAGCCCGGCATCAGGAACGCGCCCGCTACGTGCAATATCTTGCTCGCCTTGACGACGTCGTAGTCCACATCGGATTCACGCAGTGTGGCGTTCGCGCCGATGTAATGCAGGAAGCTGCGTTCGCCATCGCTGTGGACCATGACCATCGTCGACGAGGTCAGGCTCTCCTTGTCACGCACGACACCGGCGCAGTCCACGCCGTTACGAGACAGCGCGTTGACCATGAAGTCGCCGAAGCCATCGTCTCCGACCTTGCCGATCACGGCGGTTTTGACGCCAATCTTGGCGAGTCCCACGCCCGTGTTGGACGCGCATCCGCCGATGTGGAGCTCCATTCGGTCTACCAGCGCGAGCTTGCCGCGTTCGGGCAGCTTCTCGACCGGCTTACCGATTACGTCTGCTACCAAAATCCCTAAGCAGGTTACGTCAGCCATCTTCTCACTCCGATTATTCCGGCAATCTCCACGGCCTGTCGTCAACGACCTCTGGCTCTTCCTCAACGATCCCGTACTTGACGAACAGTTCGCGCAGGGAACAAGTGAGGAGAAAAGCGAGCGTGCCCGCAAACAACAGAGCCATCCCGACAGCGGAGATTGCACATAAGACTGTGAAGGCGATTATAACAACAAACAGACCCACTGTAAAGCCGGGGTTGTCGGCAACCAGCAGGTAGGACTTGCGCAAAATCGCCTTCAGCCGGGGGCCGCTTTCCATGTCGAGCTGCGCGATCAGCAGCGGCATGTGCCACAGGGCCATCAGCGACCACATGAACGCCAGATACACGCACACCATCGCCAGCCCGGCCAGTATCGGCCCGCCTCTGGCCTTGAATGCAAGCGCGAAGAAGACGACATCCCCGAACAGCACCGTGCTGATAGCCAGATCGACTACGAACAAGACCAACGCCGGCCCGAGCAGCTTCCTTATGCCCTCGAACACGTCAGTTGTGATCGGATGCTCGTGCCAGACGGCCTTCTTTGTGTAGTAGAACACCCCGACCGCGCACAGCCAGCCGACAAGCAGCGCCGGCAGACCCAGCAGCATCCCGAAGCTGCGAGGGTGCGGCGCCGATGCCGATATCAGCCCCATCAGCGCCAGCACGCCTGCCGTGACGACCAACGTGACGAATGAAGCCCCGACCACAAAGGCCAGCGATTCGTACGCCGACCGGAATCCGTTCTTCAGCGCCTTGCCCAGGCTCGCCCGGCCGCGCGCGGTTTCGTTATCGCTCATACGACTATTATACAGGAGTTCAGGGCTGGGGGGTGTTGAGGTAAGGGACGGGCAGCGTGCCCGCCCCTTACTGAGTCACAGCGCCGCGATGTATCTCTTCAGATTGTCGAACCCGATCTCCAGCGCCCGGCGGTTGTCCTCCATGCCCTCGAACTCGATGGATAGCCAGCCGTCGTAGCCGCCGTCCTTGAGAAGTCTCAGGCAGCCCGGGATGTTGACGTTGCCGTGGCCGACGATGGCTCCGCGCAGTGGCGTTCCGCCTCTCGACCTGAACCAGCCCTGGCCCGGGTCCGCACACGGGCACTTGACGTGGAAGTCCTTGGCGTGCACGTGGAACGCATACGGCGCCATTCTCTTGACCGCGCGCATAGGCTCCTCGTCGGCGCACAGGAAGTTGCCGATATCGACCAGCGCGCCGAAGTTGGGGCTGCCGACCTTGTTGATCAGCGCTTCCACGCGGTCTGAGTCCTGGAAGAAGAACCCATGGTTCTCGATCATAGTCCTAACGCCCTTGGTCGCGGCATATTCGGTCACGCCCGCGTAACCTTTTGCGACGATGGGCAGGGCCTCGATATACTCGGCAAGACCGTTCGTTCTGTCGGGGAACCCGCCGGTGGCGTCGTGGCGCATCTTCGGAGCCGCAAGCGCCGCGGCGATATCGACCTGGCCTTTGAGCCGCTCGATTTCGTCATCCACCGGGTTCCTGAGGAAGTCCGCGCCCACCGTCCAGCTCATGATCGCCAAACCCGCCTCGGCGCAGGCGTCCTTGACCTGCTTCGCGAACTCGATCGGATCCTTGCCCTCGCCCGTGGGCCCGAACCCGGAGAACTCGATGCCCTCGAATCCGATCTCGGCCGTTGCCTTTATGACTCCAAACAGGTCGAGTTTGCCCTCGCTCATGTATCTCGACCAGCTATAGCTGCTCACTCCCAGCTTCATTGTTGGTGTGACTCCTTATGTTGTGCGATTATCCGCGTTGCCACTTATCGTCACACGCGGCAATGTCCTTCAGGGCCCCGGTATGTTTGGGAGCAGCGTCGCCGGGGCACAGGAGGATGAAAACGCGCTGTTATGTGGATCCATGTGCAATGGCTTGGTTCATGCTGCCGGGCTACTGCGTCCAATAGGAGTGGAGGAGATTCATTATGAGAGGACTCGTCACTTTGGTAGTTGCCGCCATGCTGCTGACAGCGGCCGCCGGTTCGGTGTGCCGGTCGGATGAGCCCGGCGATGTCTGGCTCGGAGGTTACCTTCTGCTCAGGATCAGGACCGCCGCCGCCGGATACTCGGTTGCCGATCGCGTGAATGCCATTCAGGCGCGCGCGAACAGTCTGCTGGAGCTGGGCCGCTCAGGCGCCAAGTTCACCGTAGGGAAGTCCGGCAGGGACGCGATCATCTACGCAGACGGCAGCCTGTTCATAACCGTCACACCTGCCGATGCAAAGGCCAATGGTACCACTCCAGAACGGCTAGCTGCCATCTGGGCACAGCGGCTCCGCACGATACTGCCCAAAGCCAGCCCCGAGAAGCCCGGCGTCGGGCTGCCGGCTGGGGAGTGAGCGACAGGCGCCGGCGCCCTACTTCGCCAGCGCCTCGATCTCGGCAATCTTGTCGGTGTAGATCTTCATACGCTGCGCGGCGTACTCGCGCCCATCGCGCGGACGAGATCGCCGGTGTTGCCTTAATGGCTGGCCTCCTCACAACAGCGGCGAGTGAAGCATCTCACGACGGTATCCCCATGTGTCTAGGTTGTGGGCGTCCCGCACTCGAGCCTGACCACGACCACAGCCGCGTCGTCTTGCAGGTGGCCTCCGGCGTGCTTCGTGGCGGCATCGAGCAGCCCCGAGGCGGTCGATGACGGCGAGTCCGCGGCGTCGGTGGACAGGAACTCGATCATTCCCTTCTTCTCAAACAGCACGGGCCCGGTCGCTCGGGCTTCGGTAATGCCGTCGGTGACTATCACCAGCGTATCTCCGGGCACGAGAGTCGCGGCTGCCTCGCTATACGTCGAGGATGCTTCGACCCCGAGCGGCATGCCCGCGAACCACAGCTCATCTATCACTCCCGAAGCGTGGCACAGCAGAGGAGGTTCGTGTCCGGCGCTCGTGTACGCCATCTTGCCGGTTGCAGTATCGATCACCGCGAAGAAAGCGGTCAGCATGCTGTGCGGGTCGGTATTGTCCTTGCACAGCGCTTCGTTGGCCAGCGTCAGGACGTGAGCCGGCCTCGGGTCAATGAATGCGTAGCTGCGTATCGCGTGTCGCGCGGCTGCCACGCGCATCGCGGCCGCAAGCCCCTTCCCTGCGACGTCACCGATCAGCACCGCCAGCCTGTCGTTGCCGAGCTCGAACACGTCGTAGAAGTCGCCTCCGACCTCAGCTTCCCGCAGCGCCGGCTGATACCTGACTCCTATGCGGAATCCGCCTACCTCGGCCGGCACCTGGGGCGGGATAAGGGCCTGCTGGAGCATCTGAGCTATACGATGCTCCCGTTCGAACAGCTCGTCTTTCTGTCGCTCGAACTCGACCTGCTCCGTTATGTCCCGGAACACAACAACCGCTCCCACGACATTCCCGTCTGCCGCACGCACGGGCGACGAATTGAACGACAGCACCCTGTTGGCCTGCTCCTCTGAAGGCACCACGCAGCGAGCATCCGAGACTACCTCACCTCGAAGCGCTCGGTCGGCCGCCGTTTCCTCGACCGGCATGGGTGTTCCATCGAGTCTCCGCCCGCCCGCTTTCTTGACGCGGTCAGTCAGTGAGGAACTCGGATCCACGCCGAGTACGGCCGCGGCCGTCTTGTTGCTGAGCACGATTCTGCCTTGGCTGTCCAGCAGCATAACACCGTCTTCCATGCTGGCGAAGAACGATTCCAGCTCCGCCGCGCGCTGTTCGGCCTCCGCACGGGCGTCAGCCAAGCTTACTTCAGCTTGCTTGAGTCGGCTGATATCGAGGTTGATCCCTGCCCAGCACGTGATCGCTCCTTGCTCATCGCGAACGGGCACGCCGCGTGCCAGGACGGGGTGCCACTGGCCATCCACTCCGCGGAATCGGTGCTCGATGTCCCATGTGCCGCCCGTCCGAGCGCACTCCTTCCATGCGGCAATGGTGCTTTCTGCGTCATCGGGGTGCAGTACCTCACCCCACCCAAAGTCTGAGCACTGCTCTTGGGTGATTCCCACGAGCTTGAGGAATGACTCGCTGGCATAGGTGTTCCGGCCATCGGGGGCGCATACCCATACACCGTAGTTGATGGTCTCGCCGATGGCACGGTACAGCCTTTCGCTCTCCCGCAGCGCAGCTTCGGCGCGATCTCGTTCCTCTCGCGTGCGGATAGTGGTTATTCCGTAAGCGAGGTCGTCAGCAAGGTCCGAAAGCAGTGCCACTTCATCATCGGTGAACGGGTCGGGGTCCCGCGAGTAGATCGTTATCGCGCCAAACGCCTCCTTTTCGGACACCAACGGCAGGACGATGGACGAGGCGTAGCCGCGCTTGATTGCCTGCTCGCGCCAAGGCTCGAACCTCGGATCTGTGAGCATATTCCTGCACATGCTCGGCTTGCCCGTTCGTATAGCCGTGCCGGTGGGACCGCGCCCGCGTTCATTATCGGCCCATGTAATGCCCAGCGTCTCGAGGTAGCCTTCCTCGAAACCGGAGTAAGCCACAGGCCTCACAGACCTGCTTGCATCATTCTCGGCGTAGCCAATCCACACCATGGCGTGGCCGCAGTCCTCGATTACGATGCGGCAGACTTCATCGAGGTACTCCTGCTCAGTCGTGGCGCGCATCATTGCATGGCTGCTGCGGTTGTGCGCGGCCAGTGTCCTGTTCAGTCTGTCGAGTTCGCGCTCGCGTCTCTTGCGCCCCGTAACATCGCTGAACAGCACGGCGAACTGCCCGCGCCTGGGGCTGAATGCGTACACGTCGTACCACTTGCCGAGCGGCGTGGAATGACTCTCGAACCGCGCGGGTTCGCCAGTCAGCGCCACCCTGCCGTAGGTGTCGATCCAACTCGGTTCAGTGCCCGGCAGCGCTTCCAGTACCGTCTTGCCGATGACATCCTCGCGCCGCAGTCCTGTCAGTCGCTCGAAAGCTTCGTTGACCTCGACAAAGAGGTAGTTGACAGGCACGCCGTGTTTGTTGCAGATGATCTTGTGGAGTGCGAAGCCTTCGCTCATGCTGTCGAACAGCCCCCGGTAACGCTCCTCGCTCTCCCGCAGTGCCATCTCTGTCCGACTCTGTTCCTCGATCTGGGCTCGCAGCTCGTCCTCGACGACTCGGAGCTCCTCGTTCATCCTCTCGAGTTCCTCGGCGCCGGCCGCCAATTCCTCGTTCGCGATCTGAAGAGCCTGCTTCGCCTGCCTGACCGTCGAGCTCTCCATCATCACCCATTCGCCGCCGCGCTTCATCAGGGCGAACTCGTGGTTGGCGATAACGTCCGCGACTTCTCCGGCGCCGCACTTGTTGGTGGAACACGTGCACAGCGCGAGCATGCGGTAGTTGCCCAGGACGGAGTTGATGACTTCCTCGTAGTCGGTGAAGCTCTGCCAGTCCTCCCTCTCAAGCCACAACGTGTCGCCGGAGAGTCGCAGGCCCGCGTAGCCTCTAGCTAGGGCCTCGTTGAGCTTCCGAACCCAGCCGTTGAGGATGCGGTCCTTGTCGAACGTGCCTCCGAGGAGATACCACTCGGTATGGGGAATGATCTCGATCTGACCTCTCCTGATCATTCGGTCCAGATCGGGAACGGCTTTGCGGAGTGCTTTGGTCGCGTCTTCGACGCCAAGGGGCTCCGAGGTGACCCACATGCAAAGCTCGTTGGACTCGAGTCCTGCGCGGAAGTAGGGGATGAGCAGTTCCAGCAAGTCCTGATGGGTTTGGTAGAACTGGCAGAAGTGTGTGCCCCAGGGTACCTCCCCGATCACATCGATGCCACTCCTCCTGAGTCGCCCAGCCTCGCCTCGGCTGTTCATGGGGCCTCCACACACCTAAACTTCTTCCACGAACTCTCGTAAGATAGCCGTCGCTAACCCAGCCAGAGTTGCGGATTATCCGTACGTTACAAATGCCAAAAGTTCCACGTGGAGATAGAGTCTTGTCAAGTGGTGTAAAATTCCGCGGACTCCTGTTGGTCTTCTACGCTATGAACTTACCGCTGACCGGCGCCAGAGCATCCGTGGCGACTTCGCTAAGGCTGCCCAACGACATATAGCGCCGTTCAGTAAGCCATTCCTCG
>Ga0078972_1000794_pt1 | contig 129172 bp, 103 predicted proteins | sample YelNatPaOPGAMG01_FD_67568 | JGI IMG/M metagenome (GOLD analysis project Ga0078972, IMG submission 67568) | Hot spring thermophilic microbial communities from Obsidian Pool, Yellowstone National Park, USA - OP-RAMG-01 (SPADES assembly) (version 2) | ecosystem: Environmental > Aquatic > Thermal...
TCCAGCTCCCGACAATTCACGCCGAACCTGCCATTTTTTGTCAGCCCGGTGCGGGAATTGGCAGCAGAGTAGGGTCAGGTCTAGCTCTGTAGCATCCTAGGGCCCGATCTGACTCTTTTAAGGAAACGCTGGGCCGCACCAAGCTTTCCTTGACCCCCACGAGGGCGGGTCGGCGAGCCGACCCTGGGGGGGCGCTCAAGCGTTTTAGCTGCAGGAAGTAGGCAGATAGGTGCGCGGCACGCCGTTGGCGTCTGGCGTGCCACCCGGTGCGGTGGTGCAGGTCCATTGCAGCGAGGCGCCGTTGCCGATGGCCGAGAGAAAAAGCACCTTGCCTTGCAGATTGGTGTTGGCTTTATTGCCGTAAGTCATCTTGATGAGGCCCGAGGTGACCGTGACGCTGCTGACATAGTTGCCGCTGATGGACCCGGCCGCCACCAGCCCGGCGGACTGGTTGGAGGTGGGAAATACGCCGTGCTGGGCGTAGTAATCCCAGATGGCATTTTTCGCGCCACCGGCGAGCGAAAGGCCCTCGGCCACTTGCGCGCGCATGGTGTAGTTCTGGTAGGCCGGTATGGCAATGGCCGCGAGGATGCCGATGATGGCCACCACAATCATCAGTTCGATGAGGGTGAAGCCGCGTTGGGTCTTGGGGTGCATGGTCAGTGCGCGCAAGGTGAGGGCCAGCAAATTTGCGAATTTGTAAACAATCGTGATTCTGACTGTGCAATCCGCAGACCAGCGGCCCCTGCCGCGTGAACGGGCCGATTGTGTGAACTGCTTCACACTTTGGCGTGTGCGGCCTCACTGTGGCGCGACGATTTGCGGCGAGTGTGGCAAATTTTGTCAGCGCCCATGCATGCAGGTGACAAATTTCGGGGCACTTTGCCTGCCTGAGCAGATCCGGCTAGGCTTTGCGTAGGAGGGCGGTTGTAGACCGGTTGAGAGCTGCGCCGTGAGAAGAAGATGAAAAGGGACAGCGAAAAGGCCATGCAACAGCATCGATTTTCAGTCTGAGACGACAGGAACGTGCCATGCAACTGATTGATTCCATCGTGACCGAAGCCGCCGCGCTCAAAGCCCTGCGGCGTGATCTGCACGCGCATCCGGAGCTGTGCTTTGAGGAGTTGCGCACCGCCGAGGTGGTTGCGGCGCAGTTGACGGCCTGGGGCGTGGCCGTGCACCGCGGCCTGGGCAAAACCGGGGTGGTGGGGGTGATTCACGGGCGCGACGGCGGGGCGTGCGGGCGCATGGTGGGGCTGCGCGCCGATATGGACGCGCTGCCAGTGACCGAGTTCAACACCTTCGCCCACGCGAGCCAGCATCCCGGCAAGATGCACGCCTGCGGCCACGACGGCCACACCGCCATGCTGCTGGCGGCAGCGCAATATCTGGCGAAGTCGCGCGATTTCGACGGCACGGTGGTCTGCATCTTCCAGCCGGCCGAAGAGGGGGGCGGGGGCGCGCGCGAAATGATTGCCGACGGCCTGTTCACGCGCTTTCCGGTACAGGCGGTGTTTGGCATGCACAACTGGCCGGGCCTTCCGGCGGGGCACTTCGCGGTGAAGGCCGGGCCGGTGATGGCGTCGAGCAACGAGTTTCACATCACGCTCACCGGCAAGGGGGCGCATGCGGCCATGCCGCATCTGGGTCTCGACCCGGTGCCCGCCGCCTGCCAGATGGTGCAGGCGTTTCAGACCATCGTCACCCGCAACCGCGACCCGCAAGACCCGGCGGTGATCTCGGTCACCATGATTCATGCGGGCGAGGCGACCAATGTGATTCCTGAAGTGGCCGCCATTCAGGGCACGGTGCGCACCTTCACCACCGCAACGCTTGATCTGATCGAGGCCCGCATGCGCGACATTGCCACGCACACCGCGGCGGCGTTCGGCGTGGGGTGCGCGTTTGCGTTCAAGCGCAACTATCCGCCCACCATCAACCACGCCGCCGAAGCCGAGTTCGCCAGGCGGGTGATGGTGGACATGGTGGGCGCGCAGGCGGTCCACACTTTCGTGCCGTCGATGGGCGCGGAAGACTTTTCCTTCATGCTGCAAGAAAAACCGGGGGCCTATCTCATCATCGGCAACGGCGACGGCGACCACCGCGCCCCCGGCCACGGCCTGGGCCCCTGCACCCTGCACAACCCGAACTACGACTTCAACGACGACCTCATCCCGCTGGGCGGCAGCTTCTGGGTCAGGCTGGCGCAGGCCTGGTTGGCGCGGGGGTAAGGGGCGGGGAGGGTTTGCGCAAGCGGAGAACGCTGCCCACCAAGCTGCGAGAACCGCGATCTATGCCGCTGTGCGCGCCCTGAGCGCAGCGGCTTCAGCAGCGGCGGCGGCGAAATCGGCTTCGGCGACCTCGGCATAAACCTCGGCCAGCGAGAAATCGAAGCTGCGCTCGGACGTGGCGCAGGTGAGCCGGGCGTCGAGCCCGGTGGCCTCATGCAGTGTCCAGACCCCGTCCGAGCTGCGGATGAAGGCCTCGATATGCGGCTTGTCCTGCGCGACGAAGACCACGGCCTGCAAACTGGGCAACAGGCGGTAGGCGGAGAATTTGTCGCCCCGGTCGTAGCCCTCGGTGGACGGGGAGAGCACTTCGACGATGAGCAGGGCGTCTTGTTGCTGGGTACTGCGGGCGGCGTCTGCGGCCGAGCAGGTGACGAACACATCGGGATAGAAGCTGGCGTTCGCGGCCTCCACGCGCAGTTTGACGTCGGCCATGTAAACCCGGCACGGCGTGGCGCGGGTCTGGGCGCGCAGGGCGATGGCGGTATTCAGGCTGAGGGTATTGTGCGCGGTACTGCCGCCGGCCATGGCGAAGACCTCGCCGCCGAGGTATTCGTGGCGCTCGGTCTGGGTTTGCTCCCAGGCGAGATAGTCGGCGTAGGTGAAACGGGGCTGGGACAGAACGGCGGACATGGCAACTCCCGGAAACGATCGCGTAAGGTAAGTCTAGGGCGCAGCCGCCTCGGTCGCGCAGGTCTTGACGATCTGCCCGCCAAGCTGGCCCGACACGCTGCCGAGCGCCTTGACCTGCTGCGGGGTGAGGGCGGGCAGGCGCAGGATGACGCGGCTCAGCCCGGCGTTGCGCTGCACGACCTTCGCGCCCTGCACGCCTTGCGTTTTCACGATCTGTAGCTGATCCTGCGCCGCGGCCTCGCTGCTGAAGACGCCCAGGGAGATGCCCGGTTCATAGCGTGGTCGGTCGACCACAGGGGCGAACACTTTGACCCGGCCCTGCTGCGCGATCTCATTGAGCGCGGCGCGCATCGCGCCCGGGGTGGGGAAGGGGCCGAGCCACACCATCCATTGCTCTGGCACGGGCGCGTGGTGAACGCTGGCCTTGAGCCCGGCCTGGGCCAGGGCGGCCTGCGCCTCGGCCAGGGCGGCGATCTCCATGGCGCCGAACGGGCCGATTTGGCGGCAGACCGTGGGCGCGCTGTCGGCGGCGGCCTGCGCGGGTGCGGGTGTGGAAGAGGCGGCAGTCGGCATGGCCGGGGCGCTGGCGGGCGCGGACGGCGCGGGTTGCGGGGCGCTGGCGGGCGTGGCCGCGGCGCTGGCCAGCGGCGTGATCTGCACCTGCTCGGGATGGATCTGCAGGGCCAGACGCTGGGGTTCGCGCTGCGTGACTGGCCCCAGGCCGGCACCCGCCATCCAGCCTTGCGACCAGGCGAAGAACACAAGGTTGGCAAGCAGCAGGGCGAGGAGCAGGGCGCGCATGGAAAACCGGGGGAAGGAGTGAGGGCGAAGGCCGTCGTCAGTGACGCGCCGTCATTTTGCCCTGTCTGTCGCGTAGGGTGGATCAGACCTTTTCGGAAAGGCGCAAGGACACATCGGCGCTGTGGACGCGACGTTCGCCCTCGGGTGTGCCCACGCGCAAGGCGCCATCGGGGGCAATGCCCAGAGCCGTGCCGCTGAACAGGGTCTGGCCGCGCTCCTGCACCGACACGCGCTGGCCGCTCCAGGCGTGCAGCCCGTCCCACTGGGTGAGCGTGGCCGCGAGGGGGGCTTCGCCTTTGGAGGCGCGGGCCGCTTGCTGCAGACCGTCGAGCAGGGTGGGGACGAGTGCGGCCAGCACCGCGCCCCGCTGCAGGTCGAGCCCGGCGCTGTCCAGGCCCGCGGCCTGGGGTTGACCTGCCGGCGTGCGCAGGTTCAGGCCGAAGCCGATGACCGCCCAGCGCGCCTGCGGTGTGTCGGCCATCTCCACCAAAATGCCGCCCAGCTTGCGCCAGCCCCCGGCGGCGTCCGCCGCGGGCAGGAGCAGGTCGTTGGGCCACTTCAGGCGCACCTGCGCGGCGCCAAGGCGGTGCAGCGCCTGCGCCAGCCACACGCCCACGGCCAGACTCAAGGGGCCGGGGTCGCGCTTGCGCGGATCGGGCCAGGCCAGCGAACACAGCACGCTGCTTTGGGCGTCGTCGGCCCAGACGCGGCCCTGGCGCCCGCGGCCGGCTGTCTGCTCGCCCGTGGCCAGCAGAGTGGGCCCATCGAGCCGGCCCGCGCGGGCCTCGGCCAACAGATCGGCATTGGTCGAGCCGGTGCGGGCGACCCAGCGCAGCTCGTAGGCCGGGTGGCTGGCCGCGAGCTGAGCACGCAGCGGGGCCAGGGGGTCGGAGGCGACCGCCTGCCCCGAGGTTGGGGAGGCCAGCAGGGGGCGGGGACTTGCTGCGTCGCTCATCGGCGCTTGCGGGCTTTGGGCGCGAGGAGGGTGCCGCGGCAGTTGGGCGCGCCGCAGCGGCAGGCGTAATCGCGTTTGAGTTGGGCGGTGTAGCGGGCGTCGAGTTCGAGGGCGTAGTCGAAGAACAGTTCTTCGCCAGGGGTGATGTCGCGCAGGGCGTCGATGAACACCCGGCTGCCTACCTGCAGCGCCTCGCAGTTGGGGGCGCAGGAATGATTGATCCAGCGCGCGCTGTTGCCCTGCGCGCCGCCGTCGATCACCGTGTCGTCGCCCAGCGAGAAGTAAAAGGTGTGGTTGGGCTGGGCGGGGTCGCGCGGGTGGCGGCGCAGCGCCTCGGGCCAGTCGATGCGCTCGCCCTTGTATTCGAGCAGCCGCTGCCCGGCGCGGATCGGGCGGCGGGCGAATACGCCGCGACCATGGATGGGCGAGTTCTGCACCTGCGTGTAGGGGCCTTGTAGGGGGCTGTGTGAGGGGCCAGTCTGCGACGCGCGGGCGGAGTGGCCGCCGGAAGCGCCGGTCGGCGTGGCAGTTTGGGCGGAACGGCGTTTGGGCATGAGACGTCAGCGCTGGGGGCGCGTCGTGCGTGGGGATGGAGAAACTGGGTAAAGTAAAAAAAGGAGAAGCGGGGCGGTGGAGGAGACAAGCCTGCCGACATCCCGCTCGTGGTGGAGCCAATCAAAGCATTTTAGGGAGCCGTCAACATGGATCAGCATCGTCGTAGGCAATTGAAAGGTTGGGCCGCCGCGCTGGCAGCATTGGCGGCGCCGGCGTGGGCGCAAACCGTGGCCGAGCAGGCCGGCGCGCTGGAGAAAAACGACAAGAAGGCGGTGCCGCTGCCCAAGGTGGGCAGCCTGTTTCCCTTGCCGCCTGCGGTGGAATTGATCGACGGCAAGACGCTGCACACCCACGACTGGGCGGGCAAGGTGATCGTGCTGGAGTATTGGGCCACCTGGTGCCCGTTCTGCGCCCGGCAGATGCCGCATGTCGAGGCGCTGTATAAAAAGGAGCACAGCCGCGGCCTGGAGGTGCTGGCGCTGTCCATCGACAAGAAGGCCACCGACATTGCCCCGTTTCTCAAAACCAAGCATTACACCTTCCCGGTGGCGTGGCTGTCGCCCGCGCTGGCCAAGGTGTTGCCCAAACCTGCGGGTCTGCCGGTCACCATCGTCATCGGCCGCGACGGCCGGGTGAAGATGGCCGACTCGGGCGAGTTGTTCGCCGAAGACATCGCGGGCATCGCCCAATTTCTTTGATGGCATCCACTCATGAGTAAAAGCGAAGCGCCCACCAAAACCCTGGTCATCGCCGAGAAGCCCAGCGTGGCGCAGGACATCGTGCGCGCGCTCACGCCGCAGTCGGGCAAGTTCGACAAGCACGACGAGTACTACGAAAACGATCACTACGTCGTCACCTCGGCCGTGGGCCATCTGGTGGAGATCAAGGCGCCGGACGACTTCGAGGTCAAGCGCGGCAAATGGAGTTTTGCGCATCTGCCGGTGATTCCGCCGCATTTCGATCTCAACCCGATCGAAAAGACCAAGAGCCGTCTGGCGGCCGTGGTCAAACAGATCAAGCGCAAGGATGTGACGGCCCTGGTCAACGCCTGTGACGCGGGCCGCGAGGGCGAACTGATCTTTCGCCTGATCCTGCAATATGCCGAGGGCAAGAAGGCGCTGGACAAGCCGGTGCAGCGGCTGTGGCTGCAGTCGATGACGCCGCAGGCCATCCGCGACGGTTTCGAGCGCCTGCGGGCCGACGCCGACATGCGTGCGCTGGCCGATGCCGCGCGCAGCCGCAGCGAGGCCGATTGGCTGGTGGGCATCAACGGCACCCGGGCGATGACCGCGTTCAACTCCAAGGACGGCGGCTTTTTCCTCACCCCGGTGGGCCGGGTGCAGACGCCCACGCTGTCCATTGTGGTGACGCGCGAGGAGCAGATCCGCAAGCACCTGGCGCGGGACTACTTCGAGGTGCACGCCCAGTTCGCCGCGCCCGCCGGGGGCTATGCGGGCAAGTGGTTCGATCCGGCGTTCAAGAAGGGCGAGGACGGCGATGCCCGCGCCGACCGGCTGTGGGAGCGGGCGCGGGCCGAGGCCATCGTCGCCGCCTGTTCGGGGCAGCCCGCCGTGGTGCGCGACGAATCCAAGCCCTCCACACAGCTCTCGCCCCTGCTGTTCGACCTCACCTCGCTGCAGCGCGAGGCCAACGGGCGCTTTGGTTTTTCCGCCAAGGCCACACTCGGGCTGGCGCAGGCGCTGTATGAAAAGCACAAGGCGCTGACGTATCCGCGAACCGACTCGCGCTATCTGCCCGAGGACTATCTGGCCGTAGCCCGGCAGACGGCGCAGGCTCTGGGCGAGACGGGCGAGGGGCTGGCGGTGCACGCCCGGCGCGCGTTGCAGGCCGACTACATTCGCCCGACCAAGCGGGTGTTCGACAACACCAAGGTGTCCGATCACTTCGCCATCATTCCCACCACCCTGCCCCCCAAGGGGTTGACCGAGGCCGAGGCCAAGATTTACGACCTGGTGGCGCGGCGCTTCCTCGCCGTGTTCTACCCGGCGGCGGAATATCTGGTGACTACGCGCATCAGCACCGTGGCGCAGCATGCGTTCAAGACCGAGGGCAAGATCCTGGTCAAGCCCGGCTGGCTGGAGATTTACGGTAAAGAGGAGCAGGGCGCCGACGCCAACCTGCCGCCGGTCGCCGAGGGCGACGCGGTGCGCGCCGAGACCGTCGAACTCAAGGCCCTCAAGACCCGCCCGCCCGCCCGCTACTCCGAAGCCACGCTGCTGGGCGCGATGGAAAACGCCGGCAAGATGGTGGAGGACGAGGAACTGGCCGAGGCCATGTCGGGCAAGGGCCTGGGCACCCCGGCCACCCGGGCGGCCATCATCGAAGGCCTGTTGAACGAGGGCTACATGCTGCGCGAGGGCCGCGAGCTGATTCCCACGGCCAAGGCCTTCCAGCTCATGACCTTGCTGCGCGGGCTGCAGGTCGAAGAACTCACCAAGCCCGAACTCACCGGCGGCTGGGAACACAAGCTGGCGCAGATGGAACGCGGGCAGATCACGCGCGAGCAGTTCATGCACGAGATCGCGGGCATGACCGAGACCATCGTGCGCCGCGCCAAGGAGTTCGACCGCGACACCGTGCCCGGCGACTACGCCACGCTGCAGACCCCCTGCCCGAACTGCGGCGGGGTGGTGAAGGAGAACTACCACCGCTACGCCTGCACGCAGTGCGATTTCTCCATTGGCAAGCATCCGGGCGGGCGCAGTTTCGAGCTGGCCGAAGTGGAGCAACTGCTGCGCGACAAGCACCTGGGGCCGCTCACCGGCTTTCGCAGCAAGATGGGCCGTCCGTTCGCCGCTGAACTCAAACTGGCACGCGAAGGCGGCCAGGGCCAGTGGAAGCTCGAATTCGACTTCGGCGACAGCGCCCTGGGCAGCGAGGGTGGGGAAGCGCCGGACTTCAGCGCGCAGCAGCCGCTGGGCGCCTGCCCCAAGTGCGGCGGCGCGGTGTTTGAAGCGGGCAGCAGCTATGTGTGCGAGAAGAGCGTAGGCGCGACACCGAGCTGCGACTTCCGCAGCGGCAAGATCATCCTGCAGCAGCCCATCGAGCCCGAGCAAATGCGCAAGCTGCTGCAGACCGGTCGCAGCGATCTGCTCGACGGCTTTGTCTCCGCCCGCACCAAGCGCAAGTTCAAGGCCTTTCTGGTGAAGCAGGCCGGCGGGAAGATCGGCTTCGAGTTCGAGCCGCGTCCAGTCAAGGCCCCAGCCAAAAAGGCCGCGGCGAAAAAGGCTGTGGCATGACAACGTGGCGTCATGCTGGCGATGCAAGATGCATCGGATGATCTTCGCCCGTGTTATCCCATGACCTCCCAAACTCCCTTGGATCTGCGCTGGTTCGCCCATCGCGGCGGCGGCGATGCCGCGCCGGAAAACACCCTGGCGGCATTTGAAACCGGCTTACACGCCGGTTTTCGCGCATTTGAATGCGATGTGAAGCGCAGTGCGGATGGTGTGCTCTGGCTGCTGCACGACGACACCCTCGACCGCACCACAGACGCCCGTGGCCCGGCCGCGCCGTGGCGCTGGGACAACCTGCAACTGGTCGATGCCGGCAGTTGGCACAGTGCGCGCTTCAAGGGGGAGCCGCCGGCCCATCTCGACGCCGTGCTCGATTTCGCCGCGGCGCATCGTGTCTGGCTGAACCTGGAAATCAAGCCCAACCCCGGTGAGGATGCCACAACCGGCGAAGCGGTGGCGCAGCGTGCGGCGCAATGGGCTGCGGCCCATCCAACCGTGCCCGCGCCCTTGCTGTCCTCGTTCTCGTATCCGGCCCTGCGGGCGGCGCGTGCCGTGCTGGGCGCGCAGCAGGCCGATTTACCCCTGGCCTTTCTGGTGGAGCAGTTCAGCGCGCAGGCGCTGGCGCAAGCCGTGGCGTTGCGCGCCGAAGGACTGCATACCGAATGTCAGCAGGTCACGCCCGACACGATTGCCGCTGTGCATGCCGCGGGGCTGAAACTGCGCGCCTATACCGTCAATCAGCGGGATGTGGCGCAGCGCCTGCTGGCCATCGGTCTTGACGGGCTGTTCACTGATCGCCTGGAATTGCCCCGGGGCCTGTGAACGTTGTTGTCAGGAGGGCCGTAACAGCGCCTGCACCAGCGCCAGGCTGTAGACGCTTGCCACGGTCTGGATGAAACGGCCGAAGTCGATGTGGGCGGTGTCGTCTGCACGGTCGGAGATGGTGCGGGCCAGGGCAAAGGGTGTGGCGTAGTCGTGGCAGACCTGGGCCACTGCGGCGCCTTCCATTTCCACCGCCAGCGCGTCGGGTAGAGACTGGCGCAAGGCGTCGCTGTCGGATCGGGTGGAGATGAAGTGGTCGCCGCTGACGATCAGGCCGCGGTGCACGCGCGGCGTATGCAGGCCGAACGCGTGCTGGGTGGCCGCGTCGATCAGCGGCGGGCGCGCGGCGCCGAACACGGCCCGCGCGGCGGTGTGCAGCGCGTCGGTCTGGGCGGCATCGGTGGCGAAGCGGCTCTTGCCGGTGTCTGGCACTTCGTAGCGCGGGTAGAGCGGGCGGGCGTCGAGGTCGTGCTGGAGCAGGCTGTCGGCAATCACCACGTCGCCGACTGCAATGCCCTCTCCTAGTCCGCCAGCCACGCCGGTGAACAGCAGAGCGGTGCAGCCGAATTCGACAATCAGGCTGGTGGTCGTGGCCGCCGCAGCCACCTTGCCGATGCCGCACAGCACCAGCACCACCTCCTGGCCCCACAGCGTGCCCAGGGTGTACGCGCGGTTGCCGTGACGGACCCGGCGTGGCTGGTTCAGTGCGTCGAGCAATGCGCGTTGCTCTTGCGCGATGGCGCTGACGATGCCCAGACGGGGTGCGCTCATGGGGTCAACCCGACGCGGTACGGGCGGGCAAACAAACAGGCAAGTTGCAGTGTTTGTCTTGTGTCAAATGGTAAACAGTGTTGAGATTTATTCTTTTGCATCGCAAACATGTCAGAGGAGGACATCATGGGTTCAGCTTGGAACGGACTGCTGGGAACCGATTATGGGTTGTTCAGCTTGATTGGAAGCATTGTCATGCTGGGCATTGGCGTGTTTTTCATCTGGTTTTTCAACCGGAAAATCCAGCAGAGCAGCGACGAACACGCTCGCGAGCTGCGCAATGCGGGCAGCAAGCCGCCCGCTAACAACGGTCACGTTTGAGAACCTCGCGTCGCTCTCGGCGCCGCGGGCATGGCTCCGTACCGGGTCGACCCTTGGGTTGTTGATCAAGGATTGGCGTATGCTTTTGACGGTTACATAAAAAGACATTTCATTTCACAACATATCAACGGAGATCGTCATGCAGCGTCGTCAAGCAGTCATTGGTCTGGGATTGGCAGCAGCTGGTATCGGGCTGAGCACCGTGGTGCGGGCGCAACAGCCCATCGTCATCAAGTTCAGCCATGTGGTGGCGCCCAACACTCCCAAGGGCCAGGCCGCTGAGCGCTTCAAAAAGCTGGCGGAGGAGCGCACCAAGGGCCGGGTGAAGGTGGAGGTCTACCCCAACAGCCAGCTCTACAAGGACAAGGAAGAAATGGAGGCACTGCAGCTTGGTTCGGTGCAGATGCTTGCTCCGTCACTGGCCAAGTTTGGACCGCTGGGCGTCAAGGAATTCGAGCTGTTCGACCTGCCTTACATCTTCGACAACTACACCGAATTGCACAAGATCACCCAGGGACCGATCGGGCAAGACCTGCTCAAGAAGCTCGAATCCAAGGGGGTGCTCGGTCTGGCCTATTGGGACAACGGCTTCAAGGACATGAGCGCCAACAAGCCGCTGCGCAACCCCTCGGATGCCAAGGGACTGAAGATGCGTATCCAGTCGAGCAAGATTCTGGACATGGAAATGCGTGCCATCGGCGCCATTCCGCAGGTTCTGGCGTTTTCCGAGGTCTACCAGGCGTTGCAGACCGGGGTGGTGGACGGCACCGAAAACCCGCCGTCCAACTTCTACACCCAAAAATTCTTTGAAGTGCAGAAGGCCCTGACCCAGACCCAGCACGGCTATTTGGGCTATGCCGTCATCGTCAACCAGAAATTCTGGGAGGGACTTCCCGCCGACATTCGCAAGACGCTCGATCAGGCTATGGTCGAGGCCACCGAGTTTGCCAACGCGGTGGCGAAAAAGGACAACGATGACGCCCTTGATGCTGTGCGCAAGTCGGGCAAGTGCGAGGTGATTGCGCTCACCCCAGCAGATCGTCTGGCGTGGAAGAAGGCCATGGTGCCGGTTTACAAGCAAGCAGAGTCGCGCGTGCCCAAGGCGCTGATGGACGACGTGTTCAAGGCCACCGGCTTCGATCCGGCCAAGCTGTAAATCGCCCAGAAACCGCTGCAAAGCTCGTGCCGCCAGGGTGACACCCTACCGGCATGGGCTTTTGTCGTTTGATGTGACCCTTCCTGATCGGATCGTCCCATGTCCGCCCTCTCGTTGTTCAACCGCGTGCTCGACCGGCTGGAAGAAACGCTGATCGCCATCCTCATGGCGGCGGCGACTTTGCTCATCTTTGTCGCCGTCGTCCATCGCTATGTCGCCGGAATGGCTATTCCCGGCCTGCAGGACTGGCTGCTGTCTCTCCACTTCAGCTGGGCGCAGGAGCTGTGCATCTACCTGTTCGTCTGGATGGCCAAGTTCGGTGCGGCTTATGGGGTGCGCACCGGCATCCACGTGGGGGTGGATGTGCTGGTCAACCGCCTGTCGCCTGAACGACAAAAGCCGGTCATCCTGTTCGGTCTGCTGGCCGGGGCGCTGTTTACCGGCATCGTCGCCGCGATGGGGGCGAACTTTGTCTGGCATGTCAGCCACACCGCGCAGACCTCGCCCGATCTCGAGGTGCCGATGTGGTGGGTGTATCTGGCGATTCCGCTGGGCTCATCGCTGATGTGCTATCGCTTTTTGCAAGTCGCCTGGCGCTTCAACCGCGACGGCGAACTGCCGCATCACGATCCGGGAGAGGTGGAGGGGCTGGATGAACCAATGGATCTTCCTGCGGGCGTGGACAACATTCATCCCATTGCGGCCGGAAGGGGTGCCCGATGAGCGCCTTGATCATTTTCGGTTTGCTGCTTGCCCTGATGCTCACGGGCATGCCCATTTCCATCGCCCTCGGGCTGACGGTGCTCACCTTCCTGTTCACCATGACCGATGTGCCGATTCAGGCTGTCGCGCTCAAGCTGTTCTCAGGGATCGAGAACTTCGAGATCATGGCGATCCCGTTCTTCATTCTGGCCGGCAACTTTCTCACCCACGGCGGCGTGGCGCGGCGGATGATTGCGTTCGCCAGCAGTCTCATCGGACATTGGGCTGGCGGGCTGGGACTGGCCGGGGTGCTGGCCTGCGCGTTGTTTGCGGCTGTCTCGGGGTCGAGCCCGGCCACTGTGGTGGCGATCGGCTCCATCCTGATGCCGGCCATGGTCAAGGCCGGGTTTCCGCCGCGTTTCGGCGCAGGCGTCATCACCACCTCGGGCGCTTTGGGCATTCTCATTCCGCCGTCGATCGTCATGGTGCTGTATTCCATTTCCACCAACGCCTCGGTCGGCGCGCTGTTCATGGCCGGCGTGGTGCCCGGCCTGATGCTGGCCACCCTGCTGGGTTTGACCACCTGGTGGCGTGCCTGGCGGGGCAAGTATCCGCGCCAACCCCGGGCGACGTGGGCGCAGCGCGGGCGGGCGATGCGCGAGAGCATCTGGGGGCTGATGCTCATCATCATCGTGCTGGGCGGCATTTACAGCGGCATCTTCACCCCAACCGAGGCAGCGGCGATGAGCGCGGTCTATGCCTTCATCATTGCCGTGTTCGTGTACAAGGATCTCAAGCTCAGCGACGTGCCGAGGGTGCTGTTGGCCTCGGCCAACATGAGCGCGATGCTGCTCTACATCATCACCAACGCGGTGCTGTTTTCCTTCCTGATGACCTCCGAGCACATTCCGCAGAGCATGGCGCAGTGGCTGCTCGGCGCCGGTCTGGGGCCGATTGCCTTCTTGCTGCTCGTGAATGTGCTGCTGCTGGTGGCGGGCAACGTGATGGAGCCGTCGAGCATTGTGCTGATTCTGGCCCCCATCCTGTTTCCGGTGGCGATGCACCTCGGCATTGATCCCATTCACTTCGGCATCATCATGGTGGTGAACATGGAAGTGGGCATGTGCCACCCGCCGGTAGGGCTGAACCTCTATGTGGCCAGCGGCATTGCCAAGATGGGTATCACCGAGTTGACCGTTGCCGTCTGGCCCTGGCTGCTGACCATGCTGGTGTTCCTGGGGCTGGTGACCTACATCCCGGCAATCAGTCTGGCGTTTCCGCGCTGGCTCGGTATGGTGCACTGAACGAGCGGCGTCGCATGCGGGGGGCTGGCTTTTTCCAGACCGATGCGGGCGCCGGCATCAGCCGGTCCCCCGCGTGCGGGGAAGGCTGGCAGGGGAACCCCCTTCCACCCCGACCCTTCTCACGCGAGGAGAGGGAGATGAGGCACTCGGCAATCCGTCAGGCTGCCTGCGCTTCGTCGGGCTGGCTGCAGGTCCATTTTTCGCCCATGTCCGAGGACAGGTAGCCGACCAGCCGAAAGTTGTCCTGCGTGGCAACGTCTGAATGGGTGCGGTAGATCGCCACGCCGTAGGCACCACGCAGCCGTGCGTGCTCGGCCTTGGCGAGCGCTTCGACCACAGGGCGTGCGCCGATGGCGACCACATAGCTGTGCCGCTCGGCTTCGCCATGGTGGAAGGCCTGGGCGAAGTAGATCGTGTTTGACATGTCTGGCATTTGAAAACTCCTAGATTGCCGTCCACAGATAGAGGTAGAGGGTGTTGAGGTCGCGTGCATTGGTGCCCGCGCCATCGAAGTTGGTTCTCGCCCCAAGGTACTTGCGATAGGCGGTGTATTGCAAGCCGATCCGCAGGTTTTTCTCGGGATTGGTCCAGCTCTTTCCGAACGGATTCCAGTCCACTTCGAATATGGCGCCGCTGGTGTTGGGGCTGTTGGTGCGCGAACTGTAGCCGTTGCCATAGACCGCTGCATCAGACGATCCTGTGGTGTCAAACAATCCAAAGGTCGCGCCGTAGGTGTTGTCCCTCCAATACGCCACGTTCAGGTTGGCCGTGTTCAAGGTGTTGCTGCCGTTGCTCGCATTGCCTTGCAGCAGAGCCTGATTCAGATCCTGGCGCTCGTGCATGTAGATGGCGTTCGCGGTGATGACGTTTGGGCCTCCGTTGAGAAACTGGTAAGTGGCGTCCAGGCCGATATCGTGATAGTTGTCGGTGGGCAGGCCGGGCAGGCCGCTGGTGTTGATGCGGGCATCGAAACCCAGCAGCCCCGCCTCGAACACGTGCGGGCCGATGGTCTTGGAGTACCACATCCGCCAGTACGGCGCCTCGCCTTGCAGTGAAGCGTTGCCCGCATGCAGCGCATTGGCCCAGTAGGTCGAGAGGTTGTGATAGGCACCAGCCTCCACGTACCAGCTGTTGTCGATCATGGTGTATGCGGTGGCGCCCACGACACTCTGGCCGAGGTTGTAGATGAGTGGGGACACTGGCGGGCCACTGTTGCCGAAGGGCGGCGCCATGTAGCTGAACTGCCAGGCCGGGGTGGTGTTCCACACGTCTGACAGAGTCGGGTTGTTGTTCAGGCTCATACCGAACAGGCCGCTGGCTGAACCCAGGGTGTAGGCGTGGGCGTAGCGCAGTTCGGTGTTGTCCCAGGCCAGGTTTTGCGAGCCGGGATCGGAGTAGGTCGCCTGCCCGAGCACGCCCAGATGGTCGGTGATGCGGCCCGCCAGAAAGATGGAGGCTTGCTGCAGCGCAGTGAAGTTGTCGTTGGCGCTGAATCCCGCCGGCGGCGGGCCCATGAAGTTGTTGGTGCCATAGTCCTGCGCTTGGTGGGTGTACGAGGCCACCAGCATGGCCGACAGCGGAATGTGTTTCTTGCCGTCGCTGAAGGTGTAGCCGTCGAGCTTGAAGGCGCGGCCGAACGGTGTGAGCTGCGGGCCGAAGCCACCGACGTGGCAGGCAATGCAGTTCTGCCCAGTCTGACGGGCAAAGGCAGGCACGGCCTGCGCCGGGGCGGCCCACCCCAGGCAGGCAATGAGACTGGCGAGAAAAGTGAAACCGAGCCTCAGGTTTGCGGCGAGGCGGCGCAGGCGCTGGATGGCGCCGGACTGGAATGAAAGGAGTGAACGCTCTGGAATAGACATGGTGACCTCCGTGTCTTGCCTGCCAGCGCTGCGACAAGTTGGCGCACATTGCTGGAAGGGTTTTGTCATGTCTGCATTCTGAGCGCCGCCCCCCGGTCAATCTTGATTCACGTCAAACACATCAAAGGACATGAATGTAATAGAACGTAACGCGCTGGACGATCTACTCCGGGAGGGCGTTGATCTGGTCGATGTAGCTCTGCATGGCTTCAGTGCGAGGCATGCCTTTGCGTGCGGCCCAGGCATCCCATTTGGCGCGGGCGACGAAGTCGGTCATGCCGGGGCGCTCGCCCGAAGCATCTCCGGCGCTGCCTTGTTTGTACAGGCCATAGAGTTGCAGCAGGGTCAGGTTGTCCGGGCGGGTGGTGAGGGTTTTGGAATGGGCAATGGCGGCGTCGAACGCGGCTTGCAACGCGGGGGGAATGGGCGAGTCTGTCATGGGAAAAAGCACGGTCGTTCGAAAATCTGCATCATACGGGCTGGGCGTGCAATTAAGCCAATCCTCAGGCAGAGCCCCTAGGCTGACGGTTCAGTGTGTTATGCCCACGGTGTGACAACGGCTGGGACCTCGCAGGCACAATGCGCCAGCCTTGTGTTTTTCAGGAGCATCTCTTTCCATGCAGCCTCAAGCCTCTCCCCAGTCGTATCGCTTCGCCTTTCGGCATTTCTATGCGCTGGCCAAGCCCTATCTGGTGTCGGATCAGAAGCGCATCGGCTGGGGTCTGCTGCTCCTGGTGCTGGCGATGAATCTGGCGCTGGTCTGGGTGAATGTCAAGCTCACGCAGTGGAACGGCGACTTCTTCAATGCCCTGCAGGCGAAGAACTTCGGCGCGTTCAAGCAGTTGCTGCTGTACTTCACCGGCTACGCCTTTCTCTACATCGCGCTGGCGGTGTATTCGCAGTATTTTTTGCAGATGTTGCAGATCAACTGGCGGCGCTGGATGACCGAGGTCTTTCTCAAGGATTGGCTGGCTGGCGGAACGCACTATCGCATGTCGCTGCGGCAGGGCAACGCCGACAACCCGGACCAGCGGATCGCCGATGACATTGGCGGGTTCATCAACGGCAGCCTCAACCTGTTTTTCGGCCTGATCTCGTCGCTGGTCACGCTGTTTTCTTTCCTGTTCATGCTGTGGGTGCTGTCGGGCGCGGTGACTCTTTTTGGGATCACCATTCCCGGCTACATGGTGTGGGTGGCGATTCTGTATGCCGGGGTGGGCAGTGTGATCGCACACTGGGTGGGCAAGCCGCTGATCCGGCTGAATTTCAACCAGCAGCGCTACGAAGCGGACTTTCGCTTCGGGCTGGCGCGCACCCGCGAGCATGACGAAGGCATTGCGCTGTACAACGGCGAGGAGCGCGAGCTCGACGGCCACCGCGACCGCTTCGCCAATGTGTGGAGCAACTGGTGGGGCATTATGAAACGGCAGAAGCTGTTCACCTGGTACAGCGCGTTCTATGGGCAGCTTGCCATCATCTTCCCTATCCTGGTGGCCGCGCCGCGCTACTTTGCCGGGCAGATTCAGCTGGGCGGGCTGACGCAAACCGCGCAGGCCTTTGGCCAGGTGCAGGGCGCGCTGTCCTGGTTCATCGGGGCGTACACCAGCATCGCCGACTGGCGCGCCACGGTCGAGCGTCTGCACACCTTCGTCGAGGCGATGCGTGCCGCGCAGCAGACGCCGCATCAGCCCACTCCGACCGCGCCCGCCGGGCTCGGCGCGGATGCGCCTGCTGGCGTGGTGCCGTTGCGCGGCGCGCGCGAGTCGGTCGCGCTGGGCGATCTGCTGCTGCTCGCGCCAGACGGTCGGCCGCTGTTGCAATGCGCCGGGGAGCACATCAGCCGCGGCCAGCACACCCTGTTCACCGGGCCGTCGGGCAGCGGCAAGAGCACCCTGGTGCGTTGGCTGGCGGGCATCTGGCCGTATGCACTCAACGCGGACCATGCGCACGCGCCGTCCAGCCGCACGCTGTTCCTGCCGCAAAAGCCGTATCTGCCGCTGGGCACGCTCAGGCAGGCGCTGACCTATCCGCTCAGCCCGGAACGCTTCACCGATGCGCAGATCGGCGAGGTGCTGCAGCTTGCGCGAGTACCGTATCTGCAGGCGTCGCTCGATCAGGTCGACACCTGGATGCAGCGCCTGTCGCCCGGGGAGCAGCAGCGGCTGGCGGTGGCGCGTGCGCTGCTGGTCGCGCCCGATTGGCTGTTCATGGACGAGGCCACCAGCGCGCTGGATGCGCCCACCGAGCGCGCGATGTACGCGCTACTGCTGCAGCGCCTGCCCGGCGTCACGCTTGTGAGCGTGGCGCACCGCGCCGGGGTGGTGGCGTTCCACCAGCAGATTTTCGCGATCGAGGCCGACCCCAGCGAACAGGGCCCAGCGCGCATGGCGCGGCGCGAGGCCGCTGCTGCGCTGCAGGTCGCAGCCGCGCAGGACGCCCCACCCGGCGCACCAGCGTTCGCCTGAGCTGCGTCGCATGCTGCCTTCCGACGACCGGTCCACAGCGGGTTTCGACCAACCGTTTGCGCTGCTGCGCAGCTGTCATGCGCGTATGGAACGCATGGACGCGCTGCTGCTGCGGCTGATCGAACATGTGCACACGAACGGCGCGGATGCCCAGGCGCAGCAGGCCGCCACCACGATTCTGCGGTATTTCGATCGGGCCGCGCCGCTGCACCACGAGGACGAGGAACGGCATGTGTTTCCTCTGCTGCGCCAGCAGGCCGACGAGGACGAAGCGGCCTGGCTCGATCGCCTCGAAGCCGATCATCGCGCCCTGGCCGCGCTGTGGACAATCCTGCGCGTCTGGCTGCAGCTGGTGCAGGGCGGCCAGGCGCAGTCTGCCGACGCGCAGACTACGGAGGCCGCAGCGCATTTCAGCGCGATGCACGCGGAGCACATCACGCTCGAGAACACCCGCATCTTTCCCGCAGCCCAGGCGCGCATGCGCGCAGCCCAGATTGCCGCGATGGGCCAGGACATGGCGGCCCGCCGGGGTGTGCGCTGGCCGACAGGCTGACGAGCCGATTCGGCTCCCGCTCGCACGCATCGCGTGCATGGACAGGGCGGGCGCCGGGAACGGCGCCTGAGGCGCCCGGTTGCCTGCCGCTGCGTCAGGCTGTGACGCTCTTGACCCACCAGTCGTGTAGATTGCAGGTGCTGGTCACGGTGATTTTGCCCTTGTAGCCCTCGGGCAAGGTATGTTCCGAGACGGGCTGGTCCTTCCAGTTGAAGGTCTTGCGGTCGAGGAACTTGCCGCCTTCGAGCACCACGGTGTGGCTGACGATGTAATGCGCCTCGCTCATCGGGTGCGGCGTGGTGACCGTCATCTTGCGGCCGTCGATCTTGACCATCGGGACGTGGAGCTTTTCCACGTCCTTCCAGTGACCGGGATCGTTTTCGGTAAAGACCACATTGGTCCATTCATCCCCCTGCGCGGCCTGCGCCAGGCGCGGCAGGGCAACGGTGGAGGCGGCGCCCGCCAGAGCGGTGGTGACAAAGGTTCTGCGTTGCATGATTTACCCCATGACGTCATTAAATAAAGCGCTAGGGTAGACGCTTTGCCGGCCCTTCAGGTAACGACATGCAACAACCCTGTTTTGTCGGGGACAATTCGCCCGGCTTCAGCTCAGTCCACGCACCACGTCCAGCGCCTCGTCGATGCGTGAGACCGGGTGCAGCGCCAGTCCTTCGAACTGCTTGCTCGATCCCTTGGGTGCGTTGGCGGCCGGAATGATGGCGGCGGAGAACCCCAGCTTGGCGGCTTCGTGCAGACGCTCCTGACCCCGCGGCGCGGGGCGGATTTCGCCGGCCAGACCGACTTCGCCGAAGGCCAGCAGGCCCCGCGGGAGTGGGCGGTTGCGCAGCGAGCTTTGGATGGCCAGCAGCACGGCCAGATCGGCCGCGGGCTCGGTGATGCGCACGCCGCCCACGGCGTTGACGAACACATCCTGATCGCCGCTGGCCACGCCGGCATGGCGGTGCAGCACCGCCAGCAGCATGGCCAGCCTCGCCGCGTCCAGGCCCACGGATAGGCGGCGCGGGCTGGGCGCGGCGGCGCTGTCCACCAGCGCCTGCACTTCCACCAACAGTGGGCGGGTGCCCTCCAGTGTGGCGAGCACACAGGTGCCTGCAACCGGCTCGGCATGGGTGGAGAGGAAGATGGCCGAGGGGTTGGACACGCCTTTGAGGCCATGCTCGGTCATGGCGAACACGCCCAGTTCATTCACCGCGCCGTAGCGGTTCTTGATCGCGCGAATCAGCCGGAAGCGCGATTGGGTGTCACCCTCGAAATACAGCACGGTGTCCACCATGTGTTCGAGCACGCGCGGCCCAGCGAGTGCGCCTTCTTTGGTGACGTGACCGACCAGCACCAGGGTGATGCCACTGGCCTTGGCAGCGCGGGTGAGCTGCGCCGCACATTCGCGCACCTGCGACACCGAGCCCGGCGCGGACGACAGCGCCTCGGTGTAGACGGTCTGGATGGAGTCGATGACGGCCACGGCAGGGCGTTCTGCGGCCAGGGTGTCGAGCATGACTTCGAGCTGCGTCTCGGCCATCAGCCGCACCGGCGCGTCCTTCAGCCCCAGGCGCTGCGCACGCAGCGCCACCTGCGCGGCGGATTCCTCGCCGCTGATGTAGAGCACGGGCAGCTCCGTGGACAGGCTGGCCAGCACCTGCAGCAACAGCGTGGACTTGCCGATACCCGGATCGCCACCCAGCAGCAGCACGCCACCGGGCACCAAGCCGCCGCCGAGCACGCGGTCGAGCTCGTCGATGCCACTGGGCTGGTGGCGGTGGCGCTCGGCCTGCACTTCGGTGAGCAGCAGCGGGCCGCTGGGCGCGGCGAGGCCGCCGCGTGGAGCGAATTGCGCCGCCGCAGCGCCGTGCCGCGCCCCGGGGCGTGCAGCATCGGCGCTGCGCTCCACGGTTTCCACCAGGGTGTTCCACGCTTGGCAATGCGGGCACTGGCCCTGCCATTTGGCGGACTTGCCGCCACATTCGGAGCAGATGTAGACGGTTTGGGGTTTGGCCAAGGGTTTACTCCACGCGTACCGGCACGCGGGCGGCCAGTGCGCACATCAGCTCGTAGCCGAGCGTGCCAGCCGCCGCGGCGACCTCGTCGATGGACAGTTCGGCTTGCGCGTCCTGACCCCACAGCAGCACCGGGCTGCCGATCATGGGCTGGCCGCCGGCGGCGAACACCGGCTCCAGGTCGACGGTGATCATGTCCATCGACACACGGCCCACCACGCCTGTGCGCACACCGTCCACCACGATAGGCGTGCCGTTGGGGGCTACGCGCGGATAGCCGTCGGCATAGCCGCACGCCACCACGCCGATGCGCATGGGACGCTCGGCGGTGAAGCGGGCGCCGTAGCCCACGCACTCACCCGCTGCAATGTGCTGGATGTCGATCAGTTCGCTGCGCAGACTCATCGCAGGCTGCAGCGACCAGTGCGCGGCGTCGGGCGCCAGGCCAGTGGGCGAACTGCCGTAGAGCAGGATGCCTGGCCGCACCCAGTCCGCCGCCACGCGCGGGTCGGCGCCGTGCATCAGCACCGCGGCGGAGTTGGCCAGGGTACGCTCGCCCGGCAGCGCGGCTACGCCGCGCGTGAAACGCTCCATCGCGGACGCAATGCCGTCAGCCTCGTCGGCACAGGCGAAATGGGTCATGTGCGTGATCTCGCCGACTTGCGGCAGGGCGTTGAGACGCTCCCACGCGCTCGGGTAAGACTCGGGCATGAAGCCCAGGCGGTTCATGCCCGTGTTCATCTTCAGAAACACGCGGTGCGTGCGGTTGCCGCGATGCACCGCCAGCCAGTCGATCTGTTCGCGGCAATGCACCACATGCCAGAGGTTCAGCCGCTCGCACAGCGCCAGGTCTTCCGGCGCGAAACAGCCTTCGAGCAGCAGGATGGGGCCAACCCAGCCCAGCGCCCGCACCTTCTCGGCTTCGGCCAGATCGAGCAGGGCAAAGCCGTCTGCCGCGCGCAACGCGCCGTAGGCGCGGGCGATGCCGTGGCCGTAGGCATTGGCCTTGACCACCGCCCAGACTTTGCTCCTGGGTGCGGCCTGCCGCACGCGGGCGAGGTTGTGAGCGAGCGCGGTCGTGTGGATGACGGCGGAAATCGGGCGGGGCATGGTGGCGCGATGGGGTGGGAATGGCGGTCATTGTCGCAAATCGCCTGTGCTATAAACCTCGGCAGCCTGCGGGGGGAGACAAACCGTCGCGCGCCCTCCAGATGCCTTCCCCAACTTCGCTCCACGACCCGACACAAGGCCCCGCTGCGCGGGCTGCCCATTGATGAAAAAAGGCTTTTACTGGATCATGGCAGCGCAGTTTTTTTCGTCGCTGGCCGACAACGCGCTGCTGATTGCCGCCATTGCCCTGCTGGTGCAGATGCAGTCGCCCGACTGGATGACGCCGCTGCTCAAGTTCTTTTTCACCATCTCCTATGTGGTGCTCGCGCCTTTCGTGGGGGCGTTCGCTGACGCCCTTCTGAAATGGAAGGTGATGTTCATCACCAATCTGGTGAAGGTGGCCGGTCTGGTGCTCATGCTGCTGTCGGTGCATCCGCTGCTGGCCTATGGCGTGGTCGGCCTGGGGGCTGCGGCCTACTCGCCGGCCAAGTACGGCATCCTCACCGAACTGCTGCCGCCGCAGCAACTGGTCGCGGCCAATGGCTGGATCGAGGGCACCACGGTCAGTTCCATCATTCTCGGCACGGTGCTGGGCGGCTTTTTGGTGAGCCAGACAGCCTCGGCTTTCCTGCTGGGTCTGCCGGGGCTGGCGGCTGTCGGCATCGACACCACGCCCGAGTCGGCCATTCTGGTCATCACGCTGGTGTATCTGGTGGCGGCCCTGTGCAATCTGCGCATCCCCGACACCGGCGCGCGCTACGACAAGCAGAAAACCCGGCTGATCGCACTACTGAAGGACTTTGCGCATTGCACCAAGGTGTTGTGGACGGACAAACTGGGGCAGATTTCGCTGGCGGTCACCACGCTGTTCTGGGGGGCGGGTGCGACGCTGCAGTTCATCGTGCTCAAGTGGGCCGAGTATGCCCTGGGTCTGGATCTCACCATGAGTTCGGTGATGCAGGCGGCGGTGGCGCTGGGGGTAGCGGTCGGCGCCATCAGCGCGGCGGTGCGCGTGCCGCTGAAAAAAAGCCTCAGCGTGCTGCCGCTGGGCGTGGGCATGGGGCTGACCACGATGGCGTTGGCTTTTTTCCACCGCGAACTGCTGCCCGCTGTGCAATGGCATCTGGGGGCGCTGCAGTTGCCGCTCTACATGCTGGTGGCCTATGGGTTCATGGTGTTCATCGGAGCGCTGGCGGGTTATTTCGTCGTGCCGATGAACGCCCTGCTGCAGCACCGCGGCTATGTGCTGCTGTCGGCCGGTCATTCGATCGCGGTGCAGAACTTCAACGAGAACGTGAGCGTGCTGCTCATGCTGCTGTTCTACGCCCTGCTCATCCGCCTCAATCTCCCGGTGCCGTGGGTGATCGCGCTGTTCGGTGCGTTGGTCAGCGTCTCCATGTTCCTGGTCATCCTCTGGTACCGGCGCAATCAGCGCCAGCGCGACTGGACGCAACTCATCGGCGAGCCGCGCCACGACGGCGCCGCGCACTGATCCTTCGGGTCTGAAGCATGGAAGCCTTGCGCCTGGGTCCCCTCGTCCTGCCCTGGACGCCACTGTTGCTGGTGCTGGGCTATGCCGTGGCCGTGTGGACTGCGGGCCTGGCGCAGAAGGCCGGTCGCGGCAATGCCGAGCCTTGGCTGCTTCCCCTGCTGGTTCTGGCGCTGCTCGCCGCCCGCGCAACATTCGTGGCAAGACACAGTGCCGACTATGCCAGCGTGCTGGCCATGCTCGACATCCGCGACCGCGGCTTCGACGCCTGGGCGGGCTGGGCGACGGTGGCGGTGGCGGTGGGGCTGGTCGCCTGGCGGCGCGCCGCGCTGCGGATCAGCCTGCCGCTGAGTGCCGGTGCTGGAGCGGCCCTCGTGCTGGCCGGATTCGGTGCGCTGGCTCTGCTGCAACCGCCTCGTCCGCCCTTGCCCGATCTCACCCTGCAGACGTTGCAGGGCCGCCCGGTGGCGTTGGCCAGTCTGCGCGGCCAGCCCGCCGTGGTCAATCTATGGGCCACCTGGTGCCCGCCTTGCCGCCACGAACTGCCCTTGCTGATCGAGGCGGCACAGCAGCCGACCGGCGCGCGCATCGTACTGATCAACGAAGGCGAAACGGCTTCGCGCGTGGCGGCTTATCTGGCGCGTGAGCACCTGGGACAGCCGGAGATCCTGCTCGACCCAGATAGCCGCTTGCTCTCGGCCTACCAGTCGCCCGGCCTGCCCACGACCTTGTTCATCGGCGCCGATGGCCAGGTGAAGCAGTTGCACATCGGCGAGCTCTCGACGGCGACGCTGCAGCAGGGCATTGCCGCGCTGCGGCGATGAGGCCTGGCCGATCAGGTCCGGGTGCCCAGGGCCTTGCGCCGTGCGGCACGCAGCAGGCGGCGGGCTGACTCGTCGGCGAGACGGCGGCCGTGCTGCGCCATCCAATCGAGGGCCAGACGGCCCAGCGGCGTGGAGGGCTGGCGCGGGTCCACCGGGCTTTGGAAACGACGCACCCAGTCGGGTACGTCGGCTGCGGGCATGGGCCGCGCCAGCGCAAAGCCCTGGCCAGCGTCGGCGCCCAGCAGGGTCGCGGCCTCAACCAGATCGGGCGTTTCCAGCCCTTCGACCACGACCCACAGACCCAGACTCTGGGCCAGTTGCACCAGGGCGCCGATGAAGCCGATGGCCTGCTCGGGGTCGCGCCCGGCCTCGCGTACCAGACTCTGATCGATCTTGACGGTGTGAAAGGGCAGGGTGCGCAGGCGCAGCAGGCTGGAGTAGCCGCTGCCCAGATCGTCCATGACCAGCCGCACGCCTGTGGCGGCGAGTTCGCGCACGGCGTCGTCGCGGCGCTGTGGGTCGTCGAACTCGGCGTTTTCCAGCATTTCGAGCGACAGGCGCTCGGGGGTCACGCCCGCGTCGTGCAGCGCGCCGGCCACACGGTCGCGGCAATCGGGCTGCAGCAGCACGTCGAGCGGCAGATTCAGGCTGAGGTTCAGGCGCACGCCCTCGGCGTCCCAGCGGGCGATGTGGGCCAGCGTCTGCTCAAGCCCGCCGCGGAACAGTCGCGTCAACTCCGCGTGGCCGAACCAGGGCAGGAACTGCCCCGGTAGGACGAGGCTGCCGTCGTCCATGCGCAGGCGGGCGAGGGCCTCGATGGCATAAGGCTTGCCGGTCTGCAGGTCGACGACGGGTTGCAGGTGCATCTCCAGCCCATGATCGAATAGGCCGCTGCGCCAGCGCTGGCGCAGCGCCACGGGCACGGGCGGCTGGCGGCCGTGGGCATGCAGGCGCTGCCAGGCACGGCTCAAGGTCTGGCCCAGGTTGTCGAGAAAGCTGCGCGCCGCGCTGCGCTCGAACATGGCGGGGTAGCCGCCGTACAGGCTGAGCACGACGACCACGCGACCGTTGCGGTCGGTCAGCGGAATGGATGCGGCGCTGCGGATGCCGACTTCCAACGCGGCGTCGCGCCAGGGTGCGCCCGCATCATCCAGCGCGTAGCTCGCCAGCGTGCTGATTTTCTCGGTCTGCCAGGCTGCGGCCGTGGGGCCGATGCTTTCGGCGTGCGCGCCTTGCAGCTTGGGGACCTTGAGTGCGCCATAGTGTTTCTGCATGGCGCGGACGAACGGCCCCAGTCCCGCCGAGAGCTCGACGACGAACTCGCCGTTCGCGTCGGGTGCGCCCAGGCCCGTGGCCTTCAGCCCGGGCAGGGTGATGAGCCGGTCGAGGGCCATCTGCATGTATTCGCTCCAGGGCGCGCCGTCTTGCAGCGCGTGCTCCAGGGCGATGACGCACTGCTGGTAATGCTCACGCAGCGCCTGCGCGGCTTCCACCTCGGTCTGCAGTTCGGTCTGCATGCGCGCGGTGAGCAATTGGACGATACGCCGCCGGTTGCGCGAGGGTGCGGGTATGGCGTGGCTCATGTCGATGAGGGCCTGCAGATAAATGCCGGCCGATTGCACCAGCAGCCGGGTGGGCACACCCACCAGCGCGTGGATCTGGCCGACGTGCGCAGCCTCGCGCACATGCTCGGCCTCCTGCAGTTCAGGGCTGAGAAGACGCCGGAAATGCTCGATCTGCCGCGCCTTGAGATGGGCGAATTCCGCCGGGGTGAGGTGGCCGAGCAGTTGGCTGGATTCGGCATCGCGCCCCACCAGGGCATAGAACTGGTCGATAAAGGCCGCGGCCGCGCTGTGGTAGTGCGGCGCGGCCAGGCGCAGCAGAGCCTCGGCCTGGGGGCCGTAGGGTTGGGGCAGCCAGTGGTCGATGCCGTCCTCGAGCAGGTCCGACTCGACCTCGTGTCCCCAGCGCAGCCACCAGTGCTGGCGGGCGCGCTTGTGCAGCTTGATACTGTGCAGCGCGCCATCGGCGCGGCGCAGAAGGGTGTCGGGATCGTCGCCGTCATGCGGGAACATGGCCAGGCCCAGGCTGAGGCCGAGATGGCTGATCTTGTTTTCGGGTAGGGGCACTGCAAGCGGCAGGAGCGTGCCCAGGAAAGCCAGACGACGCTCGATCTCCGCTTCGCCCTGCGGCCCTTCGATCACGAGCACGAATTCGTCACCGCCGATGCGCGCGAGAAGATCGCGGGCCTCGAGGGCGGCGCCGAGCTGCTGCGCCACGTTCTGCAGCGCCGCATCGCCCGCGGCATGGCCCCACTGGTCGTTGATGGTCTTGAAGTCGTCGAGATCGAGCAGGCCGATGGCCACCACGGCGCCGCGCGCCCGGGCCTCCTCGAGCCGGCTCGGCAGCCATTCGTCCAGGGCGTAGCGGTTGGGCAGACGGGTGAGGGCGTCGTGGCGGGCCTGCCAGCGCATACGCTCGTCGGCGGCATGACGCTCGCTCACGTCTTGCGCCACCCACACGGAATCGATGCCGGGCTGACCGGAGACGGCCTGACCGGCAAGTTCGCACCAGAACAGGCTGCCATCGCGCCGGCGCATGGGCACTTCGCGGGTGATCGATTGACCCTGTTCCATCGCGGCATACAACTCGGTTCCGACTCGGGTGTAGGCGGCATCGTCGGCATAGAGGGTTCGGGCTGGCAAACCCTGCAGCGACGCGGTATCGGGGTAGCCGAGCATCTGGGCCATGCGCGCGTTGCCGCTGCGAATGATGCGCTCACCCACCAGGGCGATGGCCACCAGCGCGTTGTCCAGCATGGCCTGGCGCAGCCGCTCGGCCGACTCGCGCTCGCGCTGCAACTGGTCGATGCGCAGCAGGGCGCCCACCATGGAGGCGACGAATTCGAGCAGCCGGCGCTCGTTCGCATGGGGAGCGCCGGGTTCCAGCCCGGTGAGGGCGAAACTGCCGATCACCTGGGCGCCGTCTCGCACCGGCCACGACCAGCAGGAGCGCAGTTGCCATTGCTCGGCGACGGCCCGCAGATCGTCCCAACGGGGGTCTGCAGGGATGTCTTCGATGAAGGTGGGGCGGTTGTGGAACACTGCATTGCCGCAGGACCCGGCATGCGGGCCGGGTTTGAGGCCATCGAGCGCGGCCAGCATGTCGGGCGGACTGCTGGGCGCCGTCAACGGGTGCAGTGCGCCATCGGGCCCCATGCGAAGGACGCTGGCGATGCGTCCCGGCGCGGATTGTTCGGCCATGCGGCACAGCATGGCCGCCAGCTCGGCGACGGGACGACCCTCGGCCAGGCCCCGCAAGAGGTCACTGGGCAGTTCGAGCAGCCTGAGGGAAAAGTCCCGTTCTTGCATGTCTGGGCCTGATCGGTGGGCGCACAAGCTGGGCGCTGGTGGGTGAAATCCGGGGTCGTCGCCCTCGATAGCCCAGACTTTACGATGTCGCCTACGGTTTTGGCGTGAATTTTGTCGCAAGGGTTCGAGATGCGTGACACTGCGGGTTGGAGGCCGCAGGCCCTCATCCAAGCAGAATCGCGCCTGGCGGCGCGCGCTTGGTTATCCTGCGGGATGGTCCCGTGGCGATGGGCATGCCCCCCGTGCCGACGGTCTGCGGCATCGGTCACCTTGGCTGTTTCCTTCCACCCTTCCTTGATCGCGCACAGTCGTCCGCTTTGCTCCGGGCATCAGGCGCCCCTTGGTTTTTGTCATGCACACGACCCGATTCACCCTGGCCGCCATCGGCGGCCTGATGCTCAACGCTTTCGTCTGGGGCGTGTCCTGGTGGCCGTTTCGCCATCTCAACGGCCTGGGCCTGAACCCGTTGTGGGCCACCGCGCTGATGTATGCGGTCAGCACAGTCCTCATCCTGGCGGCACGGCCCTCGGCGCTGGTTGCGTTGTGGCGACACCCGCCGCTCTGGGGCATTTTGATCGCGTCTGGCGCGACCAATGCCGCGTTCAACTGGGGGGTGACCGAAGGCGACGTGGTGCGGGTGGTGCTGCTGTTCTATCTCATGCCGGTGTGGGCCACGCTGCTGGCGCGCTGGCTGCTTGGCGAGCACTTCACCCGGCTGGTCGGCCTGCGTCTGGCGCTGGCGCTGGCTGGCGCCCTGGTGGTGTTGTGGCCAAAGGGGGGTGGCCTGCCGCTGCCGCAGCAGCCCGCGGACTGGCTGGGGGTGATCGGCGGCATGTTCTTCGCCCTCAACAATGTGCTGTTGCGCAAGTATGCGCATACGCCGCCTCAGGCGCGCGGGCTGGCCATGTTCGCCGGTGGGGTGATCGTGGCGGGCGGTGTGGCGGCCGCATTGACGGCACACGGCAGCGTCTCCCCGGTGCCCCCGCTGGCCCCGGCCTGGACCGTGGCCGTGGTGCTGATGGCGCTGGCGTTTCTGGCCGCGAATCTCGGCTTGCAGTATGGCGCCGAGCGCCTGCCTTCCGCACTGACCGCGGTGGTGATGACGGTGGAAATCGTGTTTGCCAGCGGCAGCGCCGTCTTGCTCGGGGCCGAGCAGCTCTCCGCGCAGGCCGTGTTCGGTGGTAGTCTGATTCTGCTGGCCATCCTGCTGGCGGCCTGGCCCCTGCGGCAGCGCCGCAGGCGTATTGAGATGTTGTTCTGAGAGATCCTGACATGACCGCTGCGGCTCCGGTTCACACTGCGTTTGATTTTTCCGCGCTCGACATCGAGGGCCATGAGCAGCCCTTGGCACAGTGGCGTGGCCGGGTGCTGCTGATCGTGAACACGGCCAGCGCCTGCGGCTTCACGCCGCAATACGCCGGGCTTCAGGCCTTGCAGGAGCGTTATGGCCCGCAGGGATTCACGGTGCTGGCGTTTCCCTGTAACCAGTTCGGCGCGCAGGAGCCGGGCAGCGCCGAGGACATCAAGCAGTTCTGCACGAGTCGCTACGCCACGACCTTCCCGCTGTTTGCCAAGGTGGAGGTCAACGGTGCGCATGCGCACCCACTATGGCGCTGGCTGACCCAGGAAGCTTCTGGCCTGCTGGGGTCGCATGCGATCAAGTGGAATTTCACCAAGTTTCTGGTGGGCCGTGACGGCCAAGTGCTCAAGCGCTATGCGCCCCAGGAAAAACCGGAGCAGATCGGCCCCGACATTGAAATGGCGCTGCAGGCACCCGCCTGATGGCCATCGCAGCCCGCTCAGTGGCGGAACCCGCCGCTGGAGGTGATGCTGGTGGTGTCCACGTAGTCCGAGCCGGAATGGTTGCCTGGCGAGAAGCGCACGGTGAAACCGCCCAGATTCTCGTTGCTCATGCCGTTCAGTGCATCCATCAGACTGGCACGGGTGAGAGTCTTGCCCGCCTTGCGCAAGCCGAGAACCAGCACCTTGGCGTCGATATAGCCTTCCAAGCTGGTGAAGTCGTAGTCGCCCTTGTGGCCGGCAGCGTCCATCGCGGCCTGATACTCGCGCACCAGCGGGGTCACGGTGGAAAACGGAAAGGGCACCACTTGGGTGATGATCACCCCGTTGCCCTGCGGCCCGAGCGCCTTGGCCAGCGCTTCCGAGCCGACGAAGCTCACATTGGCGAACTGGCCGCCGTAGCCCCGCGCCAGGGCCTGCTGGTTGAATGCGGCGACTTCCGTATAGGTGCCCACTTCGACGATGAGGTCGGGCTTGGCCGGCAGGATGGCTTTGAGCGCCGCCTCCACCTCCACGGTGTTGCGCTTGACCGTGCCGGTGGCCACGGGCTTGAGGCCGTGCGCGGCCAGCGCCTTTTGCACTCCGGTCAGGCCGGCCATGCCGTAGGCGTCGTCCTGGTAGAACACGGCGATTTTCTTCAGCCCAAGAAACAGGAATTGATCGACGATCTTGCGGGTCTCATCGTCATAACTGGCGCGGATGTTGAAGATGTAGGGATCGACCGGCTGACGCAGCGCCATCGCGCCGGTGAACGAGCCGATCAGCGGAATGCCGGCGTTGTCGATCAGGGGCTTGGCCGCCAGGGTGGTGGGGGTGCCGACATAGCCCAGAAGGGCGAACACGTCGCTGCCGTCGAGGAAGGTTTTGGTGTTGGCCACGGTGCGCGGCGGCTCGTAGCCGTCATCGAGGCTGACGAGTTTGAGCGTGCGGCCCGCCACGCCACCGTCGGCATTCACCTGCTTGAAATACGCCGCGATGCCCATGCGCAGGCGGATGCCGAGCTGCGCCGCCGGCCCGGTGAGCGGGGCGGACTGGCCGATGACGATTTGCGTGTCCGTCACGCCGGGTGTGGCCGCGAACGCGGTGGTCACCAAACTCATGCACACAAGCAGGGCAGCGAAAAATTTCATCGTGGTCTCGAAAGGGCAAGCTCGGGAAACGCCTGCCGTGACGGCCTGAGCGGCCCGCGCGGCAAATTAAACAGGCACTGGGGACTGGTTGAAGGATGGCAGCATGGGATGCGCCGATCCGATCGAAGGGCATGCAGAGCCCCCCGACCCTGCATCGATCTGTCAATGGATATTTGCATTGTCCCTAACAAGGCCGTCAGTGACAACTGCACGCGGCGGAAATCCAACAGGGGTCAACCCCGGCTCAGGGTTTGCCGTGCAGCGCCTCGTCGAGCAGTTCCACCCAGTGCTGCACCGGGATGGTGGTGCCGGTCTGCAGATGCTGGATGCAGCCGATGTTGCTGCTGACGATGCGCTGCGGCGCGGTCTCGGCCAGGTGCTGCAGCTTGCGGTTGCGCAGTTGCTTCGCCAGCTCGGGTTGCAGCACCGAATAGGTGCCGGCCGAGCCGCAGCACAGATGGCTTTCCAGCGGCAGCTTGACCTCGAAACCCAGTTCGCGCAGCAGCCCCTCGGCGCCACCGCGCACCTGCTGCGCATGCTGCAGGGTGCAGGGCGGGTGGTAGGCAAGATGATCCACCGGCTTGTTTTTCAGCAGCGCCTTGAGCGTGGGCGCGAACTGCGGCAGGTACTCGCTGATGTCCTGGCACAGTGCGCTGATGCGCTGGGCGCGCTCGGCATAGGCGGCATCGTGCTGCAGGTGGTGCGCGTAGTCCTTGACCATCGCGCCGCAGCCGGAGGCGTCCATCACAATGGCTTCGACCGTGCCAGCCTCCACCAGCGGCCACCAGACGTCGATGTTGCGCTTCATGTCGGCCAGCGCGCCGTCGTGGTCGGACAGATGCTGGCGAATGGCGCCGCAGCAGCCCGCGCCCTCGGCCAGCAGGGGTTGTACACCTACGGCGTCGAGCACGCGGGCGGTCGCCGCGCCGATATTGGGCATCAGCGCAGGCTGCACGCAGCCGCCGAGCATCAGCACCTTGCGCGCATGGCTGCGCTGCGGGCGCTGCCCGGCGCGCTGGCGCGGCGGCACCTTGTCGCGCAGCGTGGCGGGCACCAGCGGACGCAGCGCCTGGCCGAGTTTGAGCGCCGGGGCGAACAGCGCGGAGGTCATGCCCTCGCGCAGCGCCCAGCGGGCGAACTTTTCTCCTGCGGCACGTTCCACCTTGGCATCCACCACGGCGCGGCCGATGTCCACCAGTCGGCCATATTCCACCCCAGACGGGCAGGTGGTCTCGCAGTTGCGGCAGGTCAGACAGCGGTCGAGGTGGAGCTGGATGTTGCGAGTGGGCGCCTCGCCTTCGAGCACTTGCTTGATCTGGTAGATGCGACCGCGCGGGCCGTCGAGCTCGTCACCCAGCAGTTGATAGGTGGGGCAGGTGGCGGTGCAGAAGCCGCAATGCACGCAGTTGCGCAGAATGGCCTCGGCCTGCTGGCCTTCGGGCGTGCCGGCAAATTCGGGACTGAGGTGGGTTTCCATCGGGGTCAGAACAGGGTGGGAAACACGCCATGCGGATCGAAGGCGGTCTTGATCTGGCGCTGGATGCGCAGCAGCGTGGCTTGCGTGGGCTCGAACGCCGGGGCGCGGGCATCGCCGCCGCGAAACCGCGTGGCATGGCCGCCGGCCTGGCGCGTGGCCTCGAGAATGATGGAGGCGGGCGCGGCGCTGATCAGCCAGCGCTGACCGCCGAACCATTCCACCAGCTGCGTGCCCGACAGATCGAGCGCCGGGGCGGTGGTGGGCAGCGACAGGCGCCACAGCGCCGCCTGAGAATCGCCCGGCCAGGTGGGTGTGAACCACGGCAGCGTCTGCTCGCGCAGCGCGGTCCAGAAGGCCGCGGCGTCGGTGTCGGCCAGGCGTTCGCCGCCCAGCTTGGCGCAAGCGGCCTGCACCGCCGCCTGGGCGCCGCGCAGCCGCAGGGTGAGCACGCCTTTGCCGGTGCCTGCGCTACGGTCGGGCAACCAGGCGCTGGCGTTGAGCGGCAAGGGCTGGGCGGCCCAGGCGTTGCAGCGGGCGATGGCCTCATCCTGCGTCATGGCAAAACGCAGGCTGGTCTCCGCCACAGCCATGGGCAGGATTTTGAGTGACACGTCGAGGATGACGCCCAGCGAGCCCAGCGAGCCGCACAGTAGCCGCGAGACGTCGAACCCGGCGACGTTTTTCATCACCTCGCCGCCAAAGCGCAGCACCTCGCCTTTGCCGTTGAGCAGCGTGGCGCCCAGCACATAGTCGCGCACCCCGCCTGCGCTGATGCGCGCCGGCCCGCTCATCGCGCTGGCCACCATGCCGCCCAGCGTGGCTTGCCCGCCGCTGGCGCGGGCGAAGTGCGGCGGCTCGAAGGGCAGGAACTGGCGATGCTCGGCCAGCGCCGCTTCGATCTCGGCCAGCGGCGTGCCGGCCCGCGCGGTGATGACCAGCTCGGTCGGCTCGAAATGGGTGATGCCCGACAGCAGGGTGACGTCGAGCGTGTGTTCGGCGGTGTCGGCGCCGCTGTGTTGCGCCGCTGCCCACCACGGCGCCTTGCTGTTGCCGCTGTGAATGCGGATGCGCTCGCCGCGCGAGGCGGCCTCGCGCACCAGGTCTTGCCAGAGAGGGATCAGAACGTCGGCTTGCATGGGTGGGGTGCGCTGCCGCGAGCGGCAGGCACAGTCAGAGAACGCGCGGGCGTCAGAAACGGGGAAGGTCGGGAAAGGGCAGCAAGCCGCCGCGCACATGCATCTTGCCGTATTCGGCGCAGCGGGCGTGGGTGGGAATCTGCTTGCCGGGGTTGAGCGTCTCGCCCGGATCGAAGGCGCGGCGCAAGGCGAAGAACTGCTCGCGCTCTTCGGGGCTGAACTGCACGCACATGGCGTTGATCTTCTCGAAGCCCACGCCGTGCTCGCCGGTGACGGTGCCGCCCATGGCCACGCTGGTTTCCAGAATTTCGGCGCCGAACGCCTCAGCGCGGTGCAGCTCGCCGGGCTGGTTGGCATCGAACAGGATGAGCGGGTGCAGGTTGCCGTCGCCCGCATGGAACACGTTGACGCAGCGCAGCCCGTACTTGCCCTCCATGCCCTGGATGGCTTCGAGCATATCGGCCACGCGCTTGCGCGGAATGGTGCCGTCCATGCAGTAATAGTCGGGTGAGATGCGGCCGGTGGCGGGAAAGGCGTTCTTGCGCCCGCTCCAGAAGCGCAGGCGCTCGGCCTCGCTTTCGCTGCACTTCAGCGCGGTGGCGCCGCAGCGCGACAGCACCGCGGTCATGCGGCCGATTTCTTCTTCGACTTCCTCGGGCGTGCCGTCGCTCTCGCACAGCAGAATGGCTTTGGCTTCCAGGTCGTAGCCCGCGTGGACGAAGGCCTCTGCCGCCACGGTCATGGGCTGATCCATCATTTCCAGCCCTGCCGGAATGATGCCTGCGGCGATGATGGCCGCCACCGCGTCGCCAGCCTTGCGCAAATCGTCGAAGCTGGCCATGATGCAGCGCGCCAGCACAGGTTTGGGCAGCAGTTTGACCGTCACTTCGGTGACGACCATCAGCATGCCTTCGCTGCCAATCACCGCGGCGAGTAGATCGGGGCCGGGGCAATCGCAGGCCAGGCTGCCGATCGTCAGCGGCTCGCCCTCGACGGTGTAGCCGCGTACCTGCAGCACGTTGTGCACCGTCAGGCCGTATTTGAGGCAATGCACGCCGCCAGAGTTTTCCGCGATATTGCCGCCGATGGTGCAGGCGATCTGGCTGCTCGGATCGGGCGCGTAGAACAGGCCGTGCGGCGCCGCCGCCTCGGAAATAGCCAGATTGCGCACTCCGCATTCCACCGTGGCGGTGCGTGCGATCGGGTCGATACGCTTGATGCGGTTGAACCGCGCCAGCGCCAGCAGCACGCCGTCTTCATTCGGCAGCGCCCCGCCCGACAGCCCGGTGCCCGCGCCGCGGGCGACCACCGGCACGTTCAGCCTGTGGCACGCCTTGAGCACCGCGGCGACCTGCGCCTCGGTTTCCGGCAGGGCGACGACCAGGGGTTTGCGCCGATAGGCCGAAAGGCCGTCGCACTCGTAGGGCGTGACCTCCTCCGGCTGCCAGAGCAGGATGTGCGGCGGCACCGCGGCACTCAGTGCAGCGACCACTTCGGCCTGCCGCGCCGCGCGTGCGGCCAGTTCGGGTTGGAGGGGGGCATTCATCGCGAGTCGTCCGGAATCAGTCGTTGTCAACCGCAGAGTTTTCAAACCCTGTTCTAAAGACTGATTATCTCCTTTTGCTGCGCTGCAGCGGGGCAGGAGTAACCCGGCTTTTGCGGTTTGCCGAAGGCAAATCTGTTTTGCGCAAAATGATCAGGCGGTGCGGCGCTCTGCGCTTTCAGCCTCGCTTCAGGAACTCTGAGCCCGAGGCGGGAACGAAGCCGGCGCAAGCGGCGAAACACAACGGCGCCGCTTCGCACGGTATAAATCCCAGATCAAGGAGATCGATCATGCGTCTGTCATTCAAACCCTTGTTCGCGGCGCTGGCGCTGACCCTTCCCGGCCTGGCGCTGGCCGCGCAGCCTTTGACCGTGCGTTTTGACGGTCAAGACATGCCCATGCACGAATCCGTGCAGACCTTGCACACGGCCGCCGGGCCGGCGCAGGTCAAAACCTGGACTTGGCAAAGCCCGCAGGGCAATGCCCGTGTGGTGATTCAGCAGGCCGAAGGCAGCCTGCCGCCCGCTCGGGCGCTGCAGCAACTGCGCGCGGTCGATGCGCCTCTGCTGCAAGTACAGCAGGCCATGGCACGGATGACCGCAATGATGAACGCGCAGATGCAGGCGGCGTTCGGCCCGCTGTCCACCCTGCCGGTGATGCTGTCCCAACCCTCCTGGGTGCTGCAGCCGGTGCTGCCCGCCTCGGTGATCGTCCTGTCGCCGCGTCCAGACGCCGCGCAGCACCCCATGCCGCACCCAGCCGTGCCCGTAGCGCCCCGGCTGCAGGTGTGAATCCCGCCCCGGCGCCCGGCGCTGGGGCTGTGACTTGCAGCGCTGGCAGCCCTGTGGAATACTGAATATAAATACAGTATTCTGGGGTGCCGCAAGGGCGGCATGACATGCCATGGCGCTGCGCTGTCTGCTGGTCGATTTCAATTCCTACTTCGCCTCGGTGGAGCAGCAGCTCTGCCCTGAGCTGCGCGGGCGGCCCGTGGGTGTGGTGCCCATGCTGGCCGACACCACCTGCTGCATCGCCGCCAGTTACGAGGCCAAGGCCTTCGGCGTGAAGACCGGCACGCAGGTGGCGCAGGCGCGCAAGTTGTGCCCGGGCATCGTGTTCGTGGTGGCGCGGCATGCCGAGTATGTGCAGATCCACCATCGCGCCGTGGCCGTGGTGGACACCATCGCACCCGTCGAAAACGTCTTGTCCATCGACGAGATGGCCTGCAGCCTGCCCATGGGCTGGACCAGCCGCGAGCGCGCGACGACGCTGGCGCTGCGCCTGAAGGCCGCGCTGCGCGAGGCGCTGGGCGAGTGCATGCGGGTGTCGGTGGGCATCGCGCCCAATGTGTTTCTCGCCAAGCAGGCCTCGAATCTGCAAAAACCCGACGGCCTGGTGGTGCTCGACAGCGGCGACCTGCCCGGCCCGCTGCTGCGCATGCAGCTCACCGATCTCACCGGCATCAATGTGCGCATGCTCGCGCGGTTGCAGGCGCATGGCATCCACAGCGTGGAGCAGCTCTGGCGCGCGCGGCGCGAGCAGCTGCGCGTGGTGTGGGGCGGCATCGCGGGCGAGGCGTTTTATGACCGGCTGCACGGGCTGGCCTCGGGCGTAACGGCGGCGGCGCCGCGGCGCTCGCTTGGCCACTCGCATGTGCTGCCGCCCGAGATGCGCAGCGCCGAAGGCGCGCTGGCCGTGCTTGACCGCCTCACGCAAAAGGCTGCGATGCGCCTGCGCCGCGAGCAACTGCTGGCCGGCGCCATGACCGTGATGCTCAAACTCACCCGCCGCCACGGCGAGCGTCTGCGCCCCGAGCGCGGCGCGCGCTTTGCCGCCACCGCCGACACCCGCGCGCTGCTGCACACCCTGCACGGGCTGTGGCCCGGCATGGTGCCTGCGGGCTGGGCGCCGATGAAGGTGGCTGTGCTGCTGCACGACCTGCGCCAGCCCGGGCAGACCAGTGCCAGCCTGTTCGCCGACGACGTGCCCGGTACCGAGGCCCAGCAGACCGCGCTTTGGCGCACGGTCGATAGCCTCAATGGGCGCTATGGCCGCCACACCATCTATTGTGGCAGCGGCCATCAGGGCCGCAATGAGGCGCCGATGCGCATCGCGTTCAACCACATTCCCGATCTGGAGACGGAGGGCTGAGAAGGGTGAGTGCAGAGCCCCACGGCTGCGGCGAAAATGATGCGACACCATCCTCCACCCACAACCTCTCTGGGAGACCCCGATGCCCACACGCATCCTGCTCGTCCGTCATGGCGAGACCCGCCTGACGCTGGAAGATCGCTTTGCCGGATCGAACGATGAGCCCTTGTCCGACGAAGGGCGCGAGCAGGCCGCCAGCCTGGGCCTGCGGCTATCGAGCGTGCCCATCGCCGCGGCCTACGCCAGCCCGATGGCCCGCACGATGGAAACCGCGCAGCTCGTGGCCGCCCCGCAGGGTCTGCCGGTGCAGACCGCCGCCGCGCTGCGCGAGATCGACTACGGCAACTGGGAAGGCCTGACCCGCGACGAAGTCATCGACCGCTTTGCGCAGGCCTACGGCCTGTGGGAGGAAGACCCCCTGCTGGTGGCGCCCGAAGGCGGCGAGTCGGGTCTGAGCGTCATCCATCGGGCGCTGCCCTTTCTGCGCGAGATCATCGAGCGGCACCGGCATCAGACCGTGCTGATCGTCTCGCACAAGGGCACCAATCGCCTGCTCGTCAGCAGCCTCCTGGGCCTGGACGCGCGCGGCTACCGCGAGCGCCTCGATCAAAGCCCCGCGGCGCTGACCATTCTCGATTTCATGAACGAGGTCCGCCCGCGTCTGAAGCTGTTCAACGACATCTCGCATTACCAAGCGTTCCCCGACCGCGAGATTTCCGAGCGCATCTCGAAATGGTGGCGTCCGACGATGGAGCGTTGAGCGCGTCGCGGGAACGGGTGGTGAACCCCAACGGTGGCTACGGCGTCGCGTCCGGCACAGCCTTGGATGCGGCAGTGCCGACTTCCGGCGCGGTGGCGAGGTGCAACTGCGCATCGCCCTGGAGGATGTCTTCCAGCTCGGCGCGGGCGTCTTTCGACAGGGCGATGAGCGCGGCCTGATCATGCGAGACGGCCTGCTGGCGGTCGAGCAGGCGCAGGTCGTGGGCGGTGAACAGCGTGACCACCCGGTCGGCATCGACGTCGGGCTGCACGGTCTGCAGCGCCCGCCGTCCCAGCTCCACGCTGGTGCCCCAGGTTTTGCGCAGCACCTCTTTCACGCCGAGCTCGCGCAGGCGCATGAGGTGGGTGCGGTTGCGCGCCCGCGCCAGCAGCGGCACGTCGGGGAAGTGGGTGCGCAGCAGCTCGGCGATCTTCAGGCTGGCCTCGACGTCATCGACGGCGAGGACGAACAGCCGGGCGTCCTGCACATGGGCGGCGCGCAGCAGCGACAGGCGGGTGGCGTCGCCGTAGTAGATCTTGTTGCCGAACTGGCGCACGAAGTCCACCTGTTCGGCGCTGGCATCCAGCGCGGTGAAGGCCACGCCCTGAGCGTTGAGCATGCGGCCGACGACCTGTCCGACGCGCCCGTAACCTGCGATGACGACGGGCTGGCCCGGTTCGTCGATGGTGCTGAACGGCGGCGCCTGCCGGTTGCGCGCCCACGGCTGGATCAGCCGGTCGTTGAGAATGAGCAGGAACGGCGCCAGGGCCATGGAGACCGCCACCGCCACGGTCAGCAGCTCGGCGGTGGGGCCGCTCAGCAGGCCGTTTGCGCGCGCGCTGGCAAACAGCACGAAGGCGAACTCGCCGCCGCAGGCCAGCACGGTGGCCAAGGGACGGCTGACCGTGTCGTTGCCGCCGATGAGCCGCCGCCCCGCATAGAGCGTGAGCGCCTTGAGCAGCAGAATGCCCGCCCCCAGGCCGAGCACCTGCAGGGGCTCGGCCATCACCAGCGGCAGCGCAATGCCCATGCCCACCGCGATGAAGAACAGCCCGAGCAGCAGACTCTCGAAAGGCTCGATGGCCGCCTCCAACTCATGGCGGAACTCCGAATCGGCCAGCAGCACCCCGGCGAGAAAGGCACCCAGCGAGGCCGACAGTCCCACGCTGCTCAGCCCCACGCCAATGCCTACCGCGCCGAGCAGCGCGGCCGCAGCGAACAGCTCGCGGTTGCCTCCGCCGAAGCGCGCCACATAGCGGAACATGGTGGCCAGCACCGGCCGCCCCGCCACGGCCACGGCCAGCAAGGCGGCCAGGGCGGGCCAGCCCGGGGCATGCCCCCCGGCGCCGGTGAGGGCGAGCAGCGCCAGGATGGGAATGACGCTCACGTCCTGGAACAGGAGGATGGCGAAGGTCTCGCGGCCGAAGCGCGTGGTCAGCTCCCGGCGCTCGGCCAGCAGCGGCAGGATGTAGGCGGTGGACGACATCGCCAGCGCCACGCCGACCAGCGCCGCGCCCGTCCACCCCAGGCCCAGCGCCGCCGCCAGGGCCGCCGTCGGCAGCGCCACCCCGGTCATCTGCAGCGCGCCCAGGCCGAACACCTGCCGCCGCAATGCCCACAGGCGGCTGGGTTGCAGCTCCAGGCCGATGAGAAACATCAGCAGGGTGACGCCCAGCTCGGCGGTATGCAGCACCGACTCCGGCTGGCTCACCACGCCCAGGCCGTAAGGCCCGACGGCGATGCCCGCCACGAGATAGCCGAGCACCGGGCCCAGGCCAAAGCGTTTGAACAGGGGAACCAGCAAAACGCTGGCGGCCAGCAGAGTGAGCAGGGCAGTGGCGGACATGAGGCGATGGTAGGGCGGGGTGGGGTTTGGGTGGCGCGGGTGCATGCCGAGGGTGATGGGCTCTATGGATCGGGCGCGGTCGTTTGAAGCCGCACCTCCCCACCCCGACCCGTCCAGTGGCAGGCTTGCAAGCCTGCCCCGTTCCGGCGGGGCAAAGCCAAGCAGTTAGCTTTGCCTTGCCTGCCTCCACCCCCACGCCTGGAGAGGGAGAGAACACGCCTCCCCCACTCGGTGGGGGAGGTTGGGAGGGGCTTACGAAGATCGCGCGCAGCGTTGACTTCTCCTCCCCCATTCAGCGGGGGAGGTTGGGAGGGGGAGCACGGAGTACGAGGCCGCTACCGGCTATGGGAGGTGGCCGAAGCGGTGGGCAAAGGGCCGATGGCGGGGGTGTCGTTCGCGCCCCAGCCACCGCCCAGGGCCTGAATCAGCCCGACGCTGGCGGCGTAGCGGCGGTTCAGCAGGGTGAGCTGCGCATTGCGGGCGCTGGTGGCAGTGGTTTGCGCGGTGAGCACGTTGAGATAGGGCGCGGTGCCGGCCTTGTACTGGTTTTCGGCCAGGCGCAGCGAGACCTCGGCGGCCTGCACCACATCGGCCTGTTGCTGCGACTCTTGCGCCAGGATGCGCTGCGCGACGAGGTTGTTTTCCACCTGCTGCAGCGCGGTGAGCACGCTCTGGCGGTAGTTGGCGACCGTCTGGCGGTAGGCGGCCTGGCTGCTTTGCACCTGCGCGCGGCGCAGCCCGCCGTCGAACAGCGTGGCGGCGAGCTGTGGCCCGAGCGACCAGAACAGCGAAGGTGCGGAGAACAATTGCGCGATGCGCGTCGCCTGGCTGCCGCCTTGTGCCGAGAGGGTCAGGTTGGGGAACCATGCCGTCTGCGCCACGCCGATCTGGGCGTTTGCTGCCGCCACCTGCGCCTGGGCCGCGGCCAGATCGGGCCGGCGCTGCAGCAGCTGTGCCGGGACGCCCGCGGGGAGGGCGGGCACCTCGGGCAGAGCGCCTGCTGCGGGCAGGGTGAAATCGGCGGGCGGCTGGCCCACGAGCACGGCGATGGCGTTCTGCAACTGCGCGCGGGTCACACCCAGATCGGTCAGGCTGGTCTGCGCCTGCAGCAACTGGGTGCGCGCCTGGGCGACGTCGGCGGCGGTATCCACCCCGGCCTTGTAGCGGTTGTCGGTGAGCTGCAGGGCGCGCTGGTAGGCGGCCACGGTGTCCTGGGCCAGCGCGATCTGCGCGTCCACGGTGCGCAGTTGCAAATAGCTGGTGGCCAGGGTGGCCTGTAGGCTGAGCAGGGTGTTCTGCAGCGTGGCCGCGCTGGCCGCGGCGGTGGCTTGCCCGGCCTGCACCTGAAGACGGACCTTGCCCCATAGATCGGGCTCCCAGCTCGCGCCCAGCGAGGCGCTCAGGCTGTTGCCTACGGCGCCGCTGGCAGCGCTTCGGGCGCGGTTTGCCGAGGCGCCCGCAGTCACGGCTGGGTAGTAGGCGGCCTGGGCCTGCGCCACCGCGGCCTGCGCTTGCTCATAGGCGGCGAGCTGGGCGGCCAGGCTCTGATTGTGCTGCGCGACCTGGGCCTCCAGGCTAGAGAGCACCGGGTCGTCGAACACGCTCCACCATGGGCCACGCGGGGCAGCGGCCAGTGCCTGCGCAGGCTGCCAGTCGCCCTGTACCTGGCCGTAGCTTGCAGGCATGCTGAACGCCACCGGCGGCTCCGGCGGCGTGGCGGCGCAGGCGCCGAGCAGCAGGGCCAGCGGCAGGGCGAGAGACGGACGGGGGAGTCGGTTTGCGGTCATGGCGTTCAGGCCTTGGTGTCCAGGGGAGACGGTGCCGCGGGGCGGTCGCCGCGGCCGAACTTGCGCAGCGTCCAGCGGCGCAGGCGGTCGAGTTCGAGGTAGATGACAGGCGTGGTGTAGAGAGTGAGCGCCTGACTCACGATCAATCCCCCGGCGATGGAGATGCCCAGCGGCTGGCGCAGCTCGGCGCCGTTGCCGGTGATGAAGGCCAGCGGCAGGGCCGTGCCTAGTGCAGCCAGGGTGGTCATGAGGATGGGGCGCAGCCGCAGGGTGGCGGCGCGGTAGATGGCGTCGCGCGGGTTCATGCCCTGCTCGCGCTCGGCGCTGAGGGCGAAATCGACCATGAGAATGGCGTTTTTCTTCACGATGCCGATGAGCAGGAACACCCCGATGAGCGCGATGATGGAAAACTCGGTGTGCGTGAGTTGCAGCGCGAGCACCGCGCCCACGCCCGCGGGCGGCAGGGTGGAGAGGATGGTGAGGGGATGCAGCGTGCTCTCATACAGCATGCCGAGCACGATGTAGATGGCGAAGATGGCGGCCATGATGAACAGCGGCTGGTTTTGTAGCGTGCTGGCGAACAGCTGCGCCGTGCCCTGGAAGCCGCCATGAATCTCCGAAGGCAGGCCGATGGCAGCCATGGCCTCCTCGATCTTGCTCTGGACGCTGCTCAGCGACACGCCCTTGTCGAGATTGAAGGAAAGAGTGGACGCGACGAACAGCCCCTGATGGTTGATCGCCAGCGGCGTGTTGGTGAGCTCATAGTGCGCCAGCGCCGCCAGCGGCACGCGCTGGCCTTCGCTGCCCACCAGGAACACATCGTTGAGCGCCTGGGCGTTGTTCTGGTACTGCTGCGCGGCCTGCATCACCACCCGGTACTGGTTCAACGGGGCGTAGATGGTGGAGATGAGCCGCTGGCCGAAGGCGTCGTTGAGGGTCTGGTCGATGGCCGAGACGGGGATGCCATAACGCGCTGCGGCCGCGCGGTCGATCACCAGCGAGAGCTGCAGCCCGTTGGCCTGCTGATCGCTGTTGACGTCGTTCAGACCCGGAATGCGCTTGAACGCGGCGAGCACCTTGGGCTCCCATTCGCGCAGCAGGTTCAGGTCCGACGCCTGCAGGGTGTACTCATACAGCGCCGCCGATGGCCGGCCGCCCGCGCGGATGTCCTGCACCGGGAACATGAAAGTCTGCGTGCCCGGCACCCGCGACAGCGCGCGGCGCAACTGCATGATGATGGTCTGCACGCCGGGGCGCTGGTCCAGCGGCTTGAGCTGCATGAACATGAAGGCGCTGTTGGCCGTGCCCCCGCCCGTGAAAGCGACGACGTTCTGCACGCCTTTGTTGGCGCGCACGATGGCCACGATGCGTTCGAGCTTCTTGCTCATGTCCTGAAACGACACCGACTGATCGGCCTGCACCGAGCCGATCAGCAGGCCGGTGTCCTGCGTCGGGAAAAAGCCCTTGGGCACGATCTTGTAGAGATAGACGCTCAGGCCGATGGTGGCGAAGAACACCAGGAGCATGAGCAACGGCCGCCGCAGCGCCCAGCCCAGGCTGCGGGCGTAGCCGCTTTGCACATGGTTCCAGGCAGCTTCGAGCCGGGAAGGCCGTGGTGGCGGCGCGGCCTCGCCTCTTGGCGGCAGCCCGTGCAGCCAGCGCGAGGCCAGCATGGGCGTGACCGTGAGCGAGACCAGCAGCGAAATGCCGATGGCCACCGACAGGGTGACGGCGAATTCGTGGAACAGCCGGCCGACGATGCCGCCCATGAACAGCACCGGCAGGAACACGGCGACCAGCGACAGGCTCATCGACAGCACGGTGAAGCCCACTTCGCGCGCGCCCTTGAGCGCAGCGGCCAGTGGCGTCAGGCCCTCCTCCACATGGCGCATGATGTTCTCCAGCACCACGATGGCATCGTCCACGACGAAGCCGGTGGCCACGATCAGCGCCATGAGCGACAGGTTGTCGAGCGAATAGTCGAGCAGCCACATGGCGGCGAAGGTGCCCACCAGCGACAGCGGCACGGCCAGCGCCGGAATCAGCGTGGCGCGCCAGTCGCGCAGGAACAGCCAGACCACGCCGATCACCAGCACCACGGCGAGGATGAGCGTGTTCTCCACCTCTTTGAGCGAGGCGCGGATGGTGGTGGTGCGGTCGGACATGAGGGTGATGTCGATGCCCGCCGGAATGGAGGCTTCGAGCTGCGGCAGCGCGGCTTTCACGCCCTCGACCGCGTCGATGATGTTGGCGCCGGGCTGGCGGTAGATGATGAGTTGCACCGAAGGCTGGCCGTTGGCCAAGCCCATGTTCTGCTGGTTCTGCAGTCCTTCGTAAACATGCGCGATCTGGTCGAGCCTGATGGGTGCGCCGTTCTTGTAACCCACGACGATGTGCTGATATTGCGCCGGGGTTCTGAGCTGATCGTTGGCACCCACCTGCCAGCGGCGACCGGCGCTGTCGATGGCCCCCTTGGGCGTGTCCACATTGGCGCTGGCAATGGCTTGGCGCACCTGCTCCAGGCCGAGGCCCATGCCGTTGACGCGCGGCAGGTCGAGATCGACCCGCACCGCAGGCAGCGCGGCGCCCCCGACCGTGACCGAACCGATGCCCGCGATCTGCGAAATCTTCTGCGCCAGGATGGTCGAGCCGGCGTCGAACATCTGCCCGCGCGTCAGGCTCTTGGAGGTGAGCGACAGAATCATGATCGGCGCGTCGGCCGGGTTGAGCTTTTTGTAGGTCGGATTGCCCGACAGCCCGCTGGGCAGCAGCGGAATGGCCGCATTGATCGCCGCCTGCACCTGGCGTGCGGCGCTGTTGATGTCTTTCGACAGATCGAACTGCAGGATGATGCGCGTCGAGCCCAGCGTGCTGCTCGAGGTCATCTGTGATATGCCGGCAATCGTGCCCAGGCTGCGTTCCAGCGGCGTGGCCACGGTGGCGGCCATCACGTCCGGGCTGGCCCCGGCCAGGCTGGCATTGACCACGATGGTGGGAAAGTCCACCTGCGGCAGCGGCGAGACCGGCAGCAGCCGGAACGCGATGATGCCCGCCAGCAGAATCGCCAGCGCCAGCAGGCTGGTGGCGATCGGGCGGCGGATGAACAGGGCGGAGGGGTTCACCGCGCATCCTCGGTGGCGGCACCGCGCGGGCGACGCCGCCATGAATCCACGCGGCGGGCCACGCGGTCGAACGCCAGATAGATCACCGGCGTGGTGAACAGCGTGAGCACCTGCGAGACCAGCAGCCCGCCGACCAGGGTGATGCCCAGGGGCTGGCGCAGCTCGGCCCCCATGCCGCCGCCCACCACCAGCGGCACGGCGCCGAACAGCGCCGCGAATGTCGTCATCAGGATGGGCCTCAATCGCAGGTGCGCGGCTTGCAGCATGGCTTCCTCGGGCGGCAGGCCCTGGTTGCGCTCGGCGTCTAGGGCGAAGTCCACCATCAGGATGGCGTTTTTCTGCACAATGCCGATCAGCAGGATGATGCCGATGATGGCAATCACCGTGAGGTTGTGCCCCGTGCCCATGAGCGCCAGCAGCGCACCAATGCCCGCCGAGGGCAGGGTGGACAGAATCGTCACCGGGTGGATGTAGCTCTCATACAGCACGCCCAGCACGATATACATCGTGGCTACCGCGGCCAACAGCAGCCAGAGCTGGTTGGATAGCGCCGACTGGAAGGCGCTGGCTGAGCCCTGATACTGCATGACCACCGAGGCGGGCAGTTGCGCCTGCTGGGCTGCCTGATCGATGGCGTTCACCGCCTCGCCCAGCGACACGCCCGGTGCGAGCTGGAACGCGATCAGCGCCGCAGGGAACTGGCCGAGATGGTCGATGGCCAGGGGCGTGGCGCGCTGCTCGATGGTGGCAATGCTGGCCAGCGGCACCATCTGCCCGCTGCTGCCGGTGAGGTAAACGCTGTTGAACGCGCTCAGCAGCCCGCCAGAGTTGCTTGCGCCGCCGCCGGGCCGTCCCAAGACGGCGGGCGCCCCCTCGGGGGGCAGCGCAGGCAAAGCCGAAGCGTGGGGGCTGTTGTTCTCCACCCCGAGCACCACGCGGTACTGCGCCGACTGGGTGAAGATGGTGGACACCAGCCGCTGGCCGAAGGCGTTGTACAGCGCGCTGTCGATGGCGCTCATGGTGATGCCCAGACGCGAAGCGGCGCTGCGGTCGACATCGACATACGCCTGCAGGCCCTGGTCCTGCAGATCGCTGGTCACCCCCGCGAGTTGCGGCAGCGCCTTGAGCCGATTCATCAACGCGGCATTGGCGCTGGAGAGCTGCTCGGCGCTGGTGGCCGAGAGGCTGAACTGGTAGGGATAGCGGCTGGCGATGTCGTCAATGGTCAGATCCTGCACCGGCTGCAGATAGGCCTGGATGCCTTGAACCTTGCTGGCGCGCTCATCGAGCCGGTTGATGATCGGCCCCACGCGCAGCACCCGCTCGCTCAAGGGTTTGAGGTTGATCAGCAGCCGCCCGGTGTTCATCGTGGTGTTCACGCCGTCGATGCCCACCACTGAGGACACCGAGGCTACTGCCGGGTCCTTGAGCAACGCATCCACCAGCGCCTGCTGACGCGCGGTCATGGCCTGGAACGACACGTCCTGCGGCGCCACCGTGGTCGCCTGGATCATGCCGGTGTCTTGCGTGGGGAAGAAGCCCTTGGGGATGAGCACATAGAGCAGCACGGTCAGCACCAGCGTGCCCACGGCCAGCAGCAGCACCAGGGGCTGATGCCGCAGCACCCAGCGCAGCGCTCGGGTGTAGCCCGACGACAGACGGTCGAACAAGGCGCCGGTGGCATGGAACAGTCGGCCCTGCTCGGCCTCGGGCGTATGCCGCAACAGACGCGCCGACAGCATGGGCGTGAAGGTCAGCGACACCGCGGCCGAGATGACGATGGCTACCGCCAGGGTGATGGCGAACTCGCGGAACAACCGCCCCACCACATCGCCCATGAACAGCAGCGGAATGAGCACGGCGATGAGCGAGAAGGTGAGGGTGATGATGGTGAAGCCGATCTGCCCCGCGCCCTTGAGCGCGGCGGTCAGCGGCCGCTCGCCCGCTTCGATGTAGCGCGAGATGTTCTCGATCATCACGATGGCGTCGTCCACCACGAAGCCCGTGGCGATGGTCAGCGCCATCAGCGTGAGGGTGTTGATCGAAAAGCCGAACAGGTACATCGCGCCGAACGTGCCCACCAGCGCCAGCGGCACTGCGGTGGCCGGGATGAACGTGGCCCTGGCGCTGCGCAGGAAGATGAAAATCACCAGCACCACCAGCACAACCGAGAGCAGCAGCTCGAACGTCACGTCGCTGATGGCCGCGCGAATGGTGACGGTGCGGTCGGACAGCACCGAGAGCTGGGCCGCGGCCGGCAGCTGAGCCTGCAGACTGGGCAGCAGCTTGTGAATGTTGTCCACCACGGCGATGACATTGGCGCCCGGCTGGCGCTGCACGTTGATGACGATGCCCGGCTTGCCGTTGACCATGGCGGCCTGCCAGGCGTTCTCGGCACCGGTGCTGATCGTGGCCACATCGCCCAGCCGCACCGGCGCACCGCCCGAGTAGGCGATGATCATGTCGCGGTATTGCTGCGGCGATTGCAATTGGTCGTTGGCGTCGATGCTGAACGATTGCTGGCTGCCGTTGATGCTGCCCTTGGGGCTGTTGACATTGGCTCCGGTGATCGCGGTGCGGATGTTGTCCATGCTCAGGCCGAGCGCCGCCAGCGCGGGGCCGTTCACCGTCACCCGGATGGCCGGCTTGTGGCCGCCCGACAGGCTGACCAGACCCACGCCCGACACCTGCGAGAGCTTCTGGCTCAGCCGCGTGTCGGCCAGGTCGTAGAGCGTGGTGAGCGGCAGGGTGTCGGACGTCAGTCCCAGGGTGATGACCGGCGCGTCGGCCGGGTTGACCTTGGCATAGATGGGGGGCTGCGGCAGGTCAGAGGGCAGCAGATTGCTCGCGGCATTGATCGCGGCCTGCACCTCCTGCTCGGCCACATCGAGCGAGAGCGACAGATCGAAGCGCAGGGTGATGACCGAGGCCCCGCCGGAGCTGACCGACCACATCTGCGCCAGCCCCGGCATCTGGCCGAACTGGCGCTCCAGCGGCGCGGTGACGGAGGAGGTCATCACGTCGGGGCTGGCGCCGGGGTAGAGCGTGGTGACCTGGATGGTCGGATAGTCCACCTGCGGGAGAGCGGCCTGCGGCAACAGCCGGTAGCCCACGAAGCCGGCCACCAGCACCGCAATCATCAGCAGGGTGGTGGCAATGGGGCGCAGGATGAACAGCCGCGAGGGACTGGGCCGGTCGGCATCCTCTCCTGCGCGGGGAGCCGCGGTCTGCCCGCTCTGCGCCTGCGGGGAGGGTTGGGATGGGGAGGAGGATTCGTCTTGCGGCGCGCTCATGGTCAGCGCGCTCCGCTGGCGGCTGCAGGCTTGGCGCCATGCGGGGCGCCGGACCGGTCGTGTGCGGCTTGAGCGGCGCTGTTGGCCGACAGGGGCTGGACCACCTTGACCTCGCGGCCATCGCGCAAGCGGTCCAGACCGTCGGTGACGACGCGCTCGCCGGCCTGCACGCCGCTGACGATCTGCGTGAGGTTGTCGAACGCCACCCCGGTCTTCACCACCCGCATCTTTACCTTGTTGTCCGCGCCGATGACGTACACATAGGCGCCCGGTGCGCCTACCGCCACCGCCGTGGTCGGCACCACGAGCGCGTTGGGGATGGTGTTGACCCGCAGACGCACATTGACGAACTGGTTGGGGAACAGGGCCAGCTTCGGATTGGCGAACTCGGCGCGCAGGTTCAGCGTGCCGGTGCTGCTGTTGATCTGGTTGTCGGCCGCGACCAGCTTGCCGGTTTCGAGCAGCTGGGTATTGCGCGCGTCCCAGGCCTGCGTCTCGAGCTGTCGGCCTGCCATGAGCTGACTGACCACCTCGGCGATGTTTTGCTGCGGCACGGCGAAGGTCACGTCCACCGGCTGCACCTGGGCGATGGTGGCGATCGGCGAGGCCGAGTTGGAACTGGTGCTGGTGTTGCTGCCCACGGCGCCGGATGTCGTCACCATATTGCCCGCGTCCACCGGGCGCAGGCCGGCGAGACCGGCGACCGGCGCGGTGATGCGCGTCCAGCTCAGTTGCAGCTTCGCGTTGTCGAGCGCGGCCTTGTTGGCGTCGAGCGTGGCCTTGAGCTGGGCCACCATGGTGCGCTGGTCGGAGACCTGCTGCGCGGAGATGGAATCCTGCTTGAGCAGGGTTTCATAGCGCTGCAGATCGCTCTGCGCGCCGTTCAACTGCGCCTGGGTCTGCTCCAGTTGCGCCGTGGCCTGCTCGACCGCGATGCGAAAGGGGCGGGGATCGATCTGCGCGAGCAACTGGCCCGCCTGGACTCTTTGCCCCTGTTTGTAATCCACGCTCTGCAGCAGCCCGGCCACCCGCGGCATCACGTTCACATAACTGCGCGGGGTGACCGTTCCCAGCGCGGTCAGCCATACCGGCACGGCCTGCGTCCTCACCATGGCTGCGGTGACCGGCTGCGGCGGCATCTGCCCCTTGTCCATTGCGCCGCCCCGCATCTGCGCCTGCGCGGGCTGTTCGCTGTCCAGCAGGGCCACGCCGCCTGTAACCAGGAGGGCGACTCCCGCCAGGCCCCAGATCCAGCGGCGGGAGGTCGAGGCAGGGCGGTTCGATGGGTGGGAGGAAGAAGGCAGATTCATGGACGGCAGACCGGGAATGAACAAAGCGGAGCGGGTCGCGGTGAACGCGGCAGGTTTCATCCTGCCTGCGCAGCGTGAAAACCGTATGCAGACGATGTGAAGAAGTATGAAACCGCTGGATAGGGCTCATCCGGCGATCGACTGATCAGCTTTTGGGCAGGCGCTGGTGGTTCCAATAGACCTCGGTGCTGGCGGCCTCGCCGGCGCGGTTTAGGGTGCGAGCGAGCACGAACAGCAGGTCGGACAGGCGGTTGAGGTATTGCAGCAGCTCGGCGCGCAACATGGGTGCGGCTTGCGCCTCGCCCGTGTGCCCCACTTCGTTGGAGACCGCCACCACCGCCCGCTCGGCCCGCCGCGCCACGGTGCGGCAGATGTGCGCCTGCGCCGCCGCCTGCGTGCCCCCGGGAAGGATGAACTCCGCCAGGGGGGGCAGCAAGGCGTTGTAATGCGCGAGCGCCTCATCGAGCGCGGCAACCTGCTCCGGCTTGAGCAGCGTCATCCCCGGCACCGAGAGTTCGCCGCCCAGGTCGAACAGGTCGTGTTGCACCCGACCCAGCAGCGCGTCGATGGCCTCGGGCAGCTTCATGCAGCGCAGCAGCCCGAGGTGGGAGTTCAGCTCGTCGACCTCGCCCAGTGCGTGAATGCGCGCAGCCGACTTGGAACAGCGCGACCCGTCGCCCAGGCCGGTGATGCCCGCGTCGCCAGTGCGGGTGGAAATGGCAGTGAGGCGGTGGCCCATCGGGAGTTCTCCAATGACGTAACCGTCGTATTCTTGTCGAAACTCACAAACCCCGCGTTTGCAAGGACTGTCACCATGAACGCCCCTACTACCCCGCAAAACCTGCTTCGCCCCACGCCGCCCGCCTTGCTCGACGCACTGGCCACCCGCTTTGGCGCGCAGCTCTCCACCGCACTCGCCGTGCGCGAGCAGCACGGGCGCGATGAATCGCCCTTCGATGTGCCCCCGCCCGCCGCCGTTGTGTTCTGCCAGAGCACGCAAGACGTGGCCGATGTGGTCAAGCTGGCCGCCGCGCACGACGTGCCCGTCATCGCCTTCGGCGCCGGCTCCTCGCTCGAAGGGCAGTTACTCGCGGTGCAGGGCGGCATCAGCCTGGATCTCACCCGCATGAACCGCGTGCTCGATGTGGCCGCCGCCGACATGCTCGCCACCGTGCAGGCCGGCGTCACGCGCCTGCAACTGAATGACGCACTGCGCCACACCGGCCTGTTCTTCCCCATCGACCCCGGCGCCGACGCCACGCTGGGCGGCATGACCGCCACCCGCGCCAGCGGCACCAACGCCGTGCGCTACGGCACCATGCGCGAAAACGTGCTGGCCCTCACCGTGGTGCTGGCCGACGGCCGCATCGTGCGCACCGGCACCCGCGCGCGCAAGAGCAGCGCAGGCTACGACCTCACCCGCCTGTTCGTCGGCAGCGAGGGCACGCTGGGCCTCATCACCGAAATCACCGTGCGCCTGTACCCGCAGCCCGAGGCGGTCGCCGCCGCCGTGTGCTCCTTCCCCGATGTGGCCCATGCGGTGGACTGCACCATCGCCATCATCCAGGCCGGCATCCCCATCGCCCGCGTGGAACTGATGGACCCCGGCGCCGTGCGCGCCGTCAACGCGCACAACCATCTCGACCTGCCCGAAAAGCCGCTGCTGCTCATGGAATTCCACGGCTCGCCCGCCGGTGTGCGCGAGCAGGCGCAAAGCGTGCAGGCCATAGCCGCAGACTACGGCGGCTCAGACTTCGCCTGGGCCGACACTCCGGAAGAGCGCAGCAAATTGTGGAAAGCGCGGCACCACGCTTACCTCTCCGCGCTGCAGATGAAGCCCGGCTGCCGCTGTGTCACCACCGACACCTGTGTGCCGATCTCGCGCCTGGCCGAGAGCATCAACGACACCATTCTTGAAGCCGACGCCGCCGGGCTGCCCTACTTCGTCGTGGGCCATGTGGGCGACGGCAATTACCACATCGGCTACCTCATCGACCCGGCCAAGCCCGAAGAGCGCGAACTGGCCGAGCGGCTCAACGCCCAGCTCGTGCGCCGCGCGCTCAAACTGGGCGGCACCTGCAGCGGCGAACACGGCATCGGCCTGCACAAACAGGGCTTTCTCCGCGAAGAAGCCGGCGACGACGCCCTCGACCTCATGCGCGCCATCAAACACGCGCTCGACCCGAAAGGCATCCTCAATCCGGGGAAGATCTTTGCGTGAGCGCGTGTGGCCATGTTCACCTATCTCATGCTCGGCACCAACGATCTCGTCCGCGCGGCCGCGTTCTACGACCCCGTGCTGGCCACGTTGGGCCACGCGCGATGCGTGACGGAGGACGACGATCCCACGCATGAAATCGGCTGGGGCCGTTACGCCGGCGAGGGGAGGATGGAATTGGCGCTCTGGCTGTGCAAGCCCTTCGATGGCCAGCCTGCCACCGCGGGCAACGGCAGCATGGTGGCGCTGGCGGCCATGAGCCGGGCGCAGGTCGATGCCTTTTACACAGCCGCACTGGCGCATGGCGGGCGCAGCGAAGGTGCACCCGCGCTGCGCCCGCACTACGGGCCCGACTTTTACGCCGCCTACGTGCGCGACCCCGACGGCAACAAGCTCGCCGCCGTGTGCCGCGCCGCGCGCTGAACGCTTGACGGCTCAGGCCTCTTGCGTGCGGGTGTGCACAGTCTGCCCGCGCGACAGCAGGGTCTTCACACGCGGATGAGCCAAGGCGCTGTTGAACAACAGGGCCAGCATCACCAGCCCTGCGCCGAGCATCTCCGCCCTGCCGAAGTGCACGCCCTGAAACAAAGCGATGCCGAAGGCCGTCACCGGGACGAAGTTGATGAACAGCACGCCCACCGAGGCGCCTACGCGTTGGATGCCCGCATTCCAGCCCAGCACCGCGATGAAGGCGGCGATCAACACGAGGTAGGCGAGCCCACAGGCCGACTCCCGCAAGACGGGCAGGGTCGGCAAGTCCGCACGGCCCAGGGCCACCGCCAGAACGGCGATGCCCACGATGCTCAAGGCGCCGAAGGTGCAGGTCCAGGCGGTGTAGCGCAGCGATGACCAGGCCGGATACCGGCGCGCGGTCAGCGTATAGATCACCCAGCACAGCACGCCCAGCAGCACCAGGCCATCGCCGCCGAGGTGGTTGTCCGCCAGAAGATGCGCGGGGTTACCGTTGCTGAGCACCTGCGCCACGCCGAGCAGCGACAGGCCGATGCTCGCCCAGGTGCCTGCGCTGGGGCGCGTCCCGTTGAGCGCCCAGTTGACCAGGGCACTGAGCAGTGGCATCAGCGCGATAATCATGGCGGCCTGCTGAGGCTGGGTGTAGCGCAGACCTTCATAGCCCAGCAAATTGAAGCCGGCGAAGCCCAGGCTGCCCAGGGCGGCCAGTTGCCAGCCGCGGCCGTCGAGTCGAAGCGCAGGCCGGCCTTCCTTCCAGGCCAGCGCGAGCAGGAAAAGCGGCGCCGCCAGACCGTAACGGATGGCGGTCATGACGAACACATCCATGTGCAGCATCAAGGCCTTGGCCAGCGGCAACATGCCGCCCCAGGCCATCGCTGCCACACCCAATGCCCCCAGCGCCTGGGGAAAGCTCAAACTCCGATTCATGGCGTCCTGCTGAATATCGTGGAGAGCAGAAGCGTATGAATTTCCGAAATTTTGATAAAGATGCAAAATTTCAAATATTTATTTCTGAATTGGAAATATTGGAGGCACGATGCTCGACCTGGATGCATGCCGCACCTTCGCCCGCGTGGTGGAGACGCATTCCTTCTCCGAGGCCGCCCGCAGCCTGGGCGTGTCGCTGCCTGTGGTGAGCAAACAGGTGGCGCGCCTGGAGCAACAACTGGGCACGCGCCTGCTCAACCGCACCACGCGGCATCTCAGTCTGAGCGAGGCGGGCGCGGCGTTTCACACGCATTGCGCCCAACTGCTCGACATCGCCCAGACGGCCGAAGCCGCGGTGAGCCAGTTTCATCAGTCGCCGCGCGGGCATTTGCGGGTGAGCGCGCCGGTGGCTTTCGCCAACGGCAGCCTGGCGCCGCTGCTGCCGACCTTTCTCGAACGCTACCCTGACGTGCAGCTCGAACTCGACGCCAGCGATCGCCAGGTCGATCTGGCCGAAGACGGTTTCGACCTGGCGATCCGCCTGACCGCGCGCCCTCCCGATGGGCTGGTGGCTCGGCCGCTGCACCGCATCCGCCGCGTGGCCTGTGCGGCCGACGCCTACCTGCAGCGGCGCGGCACGCCCCAGACCCCGCAGGATCTGGCGCAGCACAACTGCCTCATCTACTCTCAGTCCGAAGGCGTCGGCACCTGGGCGTTCGAACAGGACGGCCGCGCGCTGGTCGTGCCGGTTCGGGGCAGCTTCCGCAGCAACAGCACCGAAGCCCTGCGCCGCGCCGCTTGCGGCGGCGTCGGCGTGGCGTATATGCGCGACTATGCGGTGCGCCAGAACCTGCTCGATGGCTCGCTGCGCGAAGTGCTCGCCGCCTACGCCCCGCCCAGCCGCGCCGAACTTTTTGCCCTTTATCTGCCCAACCGCTACCTGCCACCCAAGGTGAGAGTGTTCATCGACTACCTGGTGGGTTGTTTCGATCAACCCTGAGCCCACTGCCGACAGCCCCACCCCTTTTTGGGCTTTTGGGTCCTCCGTGCCCGGCTGCCCAGCAGGATGCTGATGTTTCGCAAGACAGGGCGTCGGGGCTGGCTCTAAGCTGTCCGGTCTGTCACGGTTCTGAAAGCTGCGATCCATGTCTACGCACATCGTCATCCTTGGCGCGGGGTTCGCCGCGCTCACTGCCGCGCGGACCTTGCGCGCCAAGGCGCCGCAGGCGCGCATCACCCTGGTGGCGCCCAAGGCGGAGTTTGTCTATCTGCCCAGCCTGATCTGGGTGCCCACGGGGGTGCGCAAGAGCAGCGATCTGGTCATTGATCTGGCGCCGTTCTTGCGCAAGCACCGCATCGACTTCATCGCCGCTGAGGTGACCGGCCTGCAGGACGGCGGCCGCACCGTGCTGACCACCGCCGGGCCGGTGGAGAACGACGGCCTGATCATCGCCACGGGCGGGCGGTTCATCAAAAAGCTGCCGGGCATCGAGCATGCCATCGCGCTGTGCGAGGGGGTGGCCGCCGCCGAGAAAATCCGCGAACGGCTGCTGGCGATGGACAGCGGGCGCATCGCCTGCGGCTTTGGCGGCAATCCGCAGGAGCCGACCGCCGCGCGCGGCGGCCCGATGTTTGAGCTGCTGTTCGGCATCGACACCTGGCTGCGCCGCCAGCGCAAACGCGACCGGGTGGAGCTGGTGTTTTTCAACGCCTCGGACAAACCGGGGCAGCGCCTGGGCGAGAAGGCGGTCACCGGGCTGCTGTCGCACATGGCCAAGCGGCGCATCGACACCCATCTGGGTCACAAGCCGCTGCGCATGTCGCCCGAGGGTGTGGAAACCGAAGGCGGCCTGGTCAAGGCCGATCTGATTCTGTTCATGCCGGGTATGACCGGCCCGAGTTGGTTGCACCAGACCGAGTTGCCGCGCTCGCCCGGCGGCTTCATCCAGGCCGACGCGCACTGCGCCGTACCGGGCTTCGAACGGGTGTTCGTCGCGGGTGATGTAGGCAGCTACCCCGGGCCGGACTGGCTACCCAAGCAGGCGCACATGGCCGATCTGCAGGCCAAGGCCGCTGCGGAAAACCTGCTGCTGGCCATCGACGGCAAGTCGCCGGTGCATGTGCCCAAGGCGGAACTCGTGTGCATTGTCGACACGGTCGATTCGGGCATTCTGGTGTTCCGCGACGCCAATAAGACGATTGTCCTGCCGCCCTCGCGCGTGTTTACCTGGGCCAAGCGCTGGTTCGAGGGCAAGTACCTGAAGGACTACCGCGCCGGCTGAAGTCCCACTCCCCGACAGGAGGAGTGCGCCGCGCCGACGGGGCTCAGGGCGCCTTCTGGTCGATCAGCACATTGCCCAGGTCGTCCTTGAGCTGCACCGCATCGACACGCAGGTGCAGGGTTTGCGTTCTGGCGTCTGCGCCCAGCACAGTGGCGAAAATCGCCATGTGAAAGTGCACGTAATTGGCGATGTTGCGGTCGATGGTCTTCATCACCGCCGGGTCTGTGCACTGCAGGTGGCGGAATGCCTCGGGGTGGTCGTAGGTGAAGTGATAGGGCGAGTTGTCGAAGTAATACCCCGCGCCGTGGATGAACAGCCGGTTGTCGATGGGGTAATCCTTGCTTGCCGCCACATATGGATCAAGCGCGATGTCCTCGACATCGATGCGCAGCCTCGGGTGGGCCTTGTCGAAGGTGATCATCGCGTCAACCTGCTGCTTCTCCTTGGCGGTGGCTTGCACCGGCTGGGGCGGGTCGATCATTTCGGTGTTCGGCGTGAGGATGGCGGTGTAGTCCAGCGGCTGCTTCGCATACGCGTACACATAGGTCTTGAGCAGCACCGCGTTGTCGAGCACCACCAGGCCGTCGCGCTGCTTGATGGCATGCACGCCCAGACCCTGGTCAATGCGTACCCTTGAGGGCGAACCGGGCAGGTCGGTGTTGGACGCGCTTTGCAGATTGACTGGCGGCGCCGAGGCCGCGGCAGGTGCGGAGGACGATGTGGCGGCATGCGCGCCGACAGCCAGCCCGGCGCTGAGCAGCGCGGCAGCCAGCGCGAGGCGCAATGCGATCGGGTGGCGGGGATTGAGGCGGGAATCAGCCATGATGAGAAGTCCTGATCGGTGGGCGCGGCAGTCGCTGCGCGGGATGTTCAGTGTTGATCAGCGGCCACGGCAGCGGCAGGCTCGTGCTCGTCTTCCCAGCCGGTGATCATGGCCTTGATGTAGGCCGTGGGCGGGTGCGCCGTGGTGCCCAGATAGACGTGCAGGATGAAAAACAGCAGCATCATGTACGCGGCTGCGGTATGTGTGAGCGCCACCCAGCTCAGCTGCAGGCCCAGCGGGGACAACCGAATCCAGTCATAGCTGAAGAACAGCAGCAACAGGCCGCTGGCCCAGATCAGCGGGTTGATCATGAGCTTGAGCCACAGGTAGGCTAGACGCTGCAGTGGGTTGTGCTTGCGCTCAGGCGTGGGGTGATAGGGGTGGCTCTCGCCGATGAAAATGCCCCAGGCGTAGTAACGCGCCACGGTCCACAGGCTTTGCGGTCGCATGTCGGGGATGTAGTTTTTCCACGCCCCGGTGGTGAAGTGCCAGAAGATGGCAAAGGTCCACAGGGTGATGAGCAGCCAGGCGGCGTATTCATGGATGAGCAGCGCATGCTCGAAGTTGAAGCCGCCCAGATAGCCGTGGATCTCGAAACCGGTGAACAGCATGGTGATGATCAGCGCGGCCTGGCTCCAGTGCCAGAAACGCTCGAAGCGGGTGAACTTGTAGACGCGATGCGGGGTCGGTTGTGGGGTTGACATGGCAGAGTCCTTTCAATGACGGCGGCGCAGCCACAGGCCGAAGCGGATCAGGCCATGCAGACTCACGCCGATGAAGGCAAGCAGCGCCACCAGCAGGCCGATGCGTTCCAGCCACGGGTTATGGTCTTTCGGCCGGTGCGGCATGTACACGCCGTCGATGTTCTGCAGCCGGCCGTTGTCCGCATGGCATTGCATGCACGACAGCGCCTGCGTCTTGGGCGCCACCATGTGCTCGATCGGCCAGTACATATCGGTCTTGACGAAGCCGTAGTGCCCGGAGTACGGCAGATGCGCGGCCTTCATTCCGGCGGCGATCGAAGTCTGCCAGTCGTAGCTCATGGTGTAGGAATCCTTGTCGAAGCCGAAGGAGTGGAACACGGCCAGCATGCCGGTCTGCGTGTCATACGGCTGGTTATTGCGCATGATCTTGAACGGGAAGATCTTGGACTTGCCGTCGGTGGGGCTGCCTTGGATGGCGTTGAGCTCCACCACACCGTTCTGGTTCTTGAAGTCCTGCACCTTGTCGCCGATGTTCATCCAGCGCTCCACGCCATTGAACCAGCGGTACTGCGGCACCACGTTTTCGGCCCACTTGAAGCTGCCCTTCACGCCCCAGTAAGTGTTCCAGCCGTGGCTGTCGTTGATGACCAGCGGCGAGCCGTTGGGCGCGAGCTTGCCGGCGGTGGCGTAGTTCCACTGCATCTTGGTCGGCAGACCGCCGCGGGCAAACTCGGGGATGTGGCAGGTCTCGCACGCGATGTCGCGGGTGTGCATGTTCAGCGTCGCGGCTTGGATGCGGGTGTTGAGGTCGTTACCCTTGTGCGGCGTCTGGCCGTGACACGACACGCAGCTCGCCGCCTGGGTGTTGTGCGGGCTGCCGCGCATGAACTGATGATCGTTGATCATCATGTCGGTGATGTAGCGCGAGCCGCTGACCTTGTGGTCCTCGGTCTTGTGGCATTCCTGGCAGGAGAAGTTCAGTCCCTTGGCGTCCATGTGCACGTCTTCGGTACGGGCGGGGTTGACCAGCGAGCTGTCCATGTCGCCGTGCTTCACGCCGTCGCCGCCACCGCCGTAGAAGTGGCACTGGCCGCAGGTATAGCGTGTGGGCGAGCCCACGCTTTGCGCGATCTTGGCCAAGTCCTCGGCCTCGACATAGGGTTTGTCGGTGCCGTACACCTCGCCGCAACCGGGGCGCACCGCGATCTTTTCCATCGCCGGATTGCCGCCGATGAACGGAATTTTGTGATAGGTCTTGGTGTGGTCGTGGCACACCAGGCAATCCACATGGTCTTGCGTGCGGTGATCGAAGGGGATGAATTTGTTCGGGTCGGTGCTGCCGTAGCCCACATGGCACACGGTACAGAACTGCTCGTTGCTGATGGGGCTGACGCAAAAGTTGTTGAACACATGGTTCTTGCCCACCACCGTCTTGGTCTTGGGGTCGTAGGCCTTCCATGTCCAGTGAATGGTGGACATGACTTGCTTGGCGGCGTCGGTGTGGCAGCTCAGGCAGGCCTTGGTGACCTGCTCTGGCGAGGTGAACGGCCCTTTGAGTTGCGCAAACTGGCTGTGATCCTGCGGCATGGCCTTGCCCACCTGGCCTTGCTGAACTGTGGGCACGACATGCCAGGTCGCCTGTGAAGGATCGGTGGCGGCGTTCACGCCATGTTGCGCAACAAAAGCGGTGGCGTCCTGCGCCCGCGCCAGCGGGCCGAAGGCCAGCAGGCTCAGGGCGATCAAGGAGACCTTGGCTAGACGCCGCGCCATGGCTTGACGCCGAGATGCAATGTGACAATGGAATTCCATGACCCGCGCTCGCTTGGGGTTGAACAATGAGCGTCATGCTGCCCTGGCAAGCGGGATGAAGGCTTGACAGATCGCAATCGAGGCAAGGCAGATCAGGGACGGATTCGGATCGTTTGATCTGACTCCAAAAAAGTTACAAAGAGTGACATTTGGGCGCCTGCGCCTTGGCTTTTCGCGGTCGGCTATCCTGCCAAGACCTGAAGGAGATTGCCGATGCACCTGCTCGAACGCGCCCACGCCTTGCTCGACAAGGCGGCGGAACTGCCCCCGCTCAGGGCCCTGCGCCGCCGCCGTGCCGAGGCGGCCTTTGCCCACAATACCGACGCCAACCTGTTTCGCGGCATCTATCCCAGCTTCGAGGCCGCGCAGGCCAGTGCTCCGCGCACGCGGCCGCTGGGCTACGACAACGCCGATGCGGCTGGCATGTATCTGGAGCGCATCAAGCGCATCTATCCCAGCGACTATCCGGTGATCTTCTGGCTGCAGAAGCTGTTTGCGCAGGGATGCAACACGGTGTTCGATCTGGGCGGGCATATCGGCATCGGCTACTACGGCTATCAGCGTTACCTCGACTATCCCACCAAGCTGCGCTGGACCGTGAGCGACGTGCCCGCCGTCATGGCGCGCGGCATGGAGATCGCCCGCGAACGCGACCCCGCGGCGCGGCTGAGCTTCAACGGCGACTTCGCCGGTGCGGGCGGTGTGGATGTGCTGCTGGCACTGGGCGTGCTGCAGTACCTGCCCGACACCCTGGCGCAGCGGCTGGCCGCACTGGCGCAGGGCGGGGCGCAACTGCCGCGCCACATCATCCTCAACCTCACGCCGCTGCATGTGCTCGACAACGGTGGGCAGGATTACTTCACCCTGCAGAGCATCGGCACCGCCTTCTGTCCCTACCGTATCGCCGCCTACGCGCCCTTCCTGGAAGGGCTCACGCGGCTGGGCTACCAGATTGTCGACCGCTGGCAGAACCCCGACAAGCACTGCCACATCGCCTTTGAACCCGAGCACTCGCTCGACGTGTATCACGGGTTTTATCTGCGGCGGGGGTAAGGCGCCGCAGACTGGCTCGATCCATCAATACTGGCGCCAGGCGATGGGTTTGTTCATCACGCTGCCGCCGAACTCGATCGGATTGATTCCTTGTGATGGAGTGGGCGGCTGGCTGTTGCCGGGATAGACCAGCGTTCCCGATGTGGTCACCGTATAAGAGGGCGTGTAAGGCGTTCCCAAACCCAGGGAAATGATGCCATTGGTGACGGTATTGTTTTTGTAGGTGATCGGTATCTTGGGCAAGCCGCCACTAACCAGATCAAACATGTCGTAATAGCCCGTTCCCGTTTCTCCGCAGGTTCCTGTGGGCGGCACATAAACTGGTACCACCAGAACTCCGTTGATCAGCGCCGGGGCCGCAGAAATTTGCCCACCGGATTGCAGGGCCATGACGGCCGTGTTGGAGGCCAGAGTGCCCACGCTATTGGGCAAATATCCGTTCGGTGTGCTTCCACCACTGCTTGCCCAAATCGCCCGCGCGTTTCCGCCAGAAATCGCGAATACTTCGATTTCGCTTTGCGAGGCGGCCCAAAGATAGGGCAAACCGTCGATCTCGGTATAGCCGATAAAATTCACCGGCGCTGCGGGACTCATAGTCGCAATCTTCAGCGCACCGCTGACATCCGACGCAGCAGTGCCTGAGACGTTCAAACTCCACACGCCGCCATTGGTATCGCCAATCAATAATTCACCTGTAGTTGGCACATAATTGACGGAACTGTGGGCGGTGAAAGGAAGCGTTGCAGGAGATGCTGAATTGGCGCCGGTGGCCACATTCACTTCATACAGTTGACTCTTGGTCGTCGTCACGCCATTTTGGGTGCTATTTGTATTGACGGTGAACACTGCATACTGCTGGCCATTGATTGTGGCAATCACGGGGGCTTGCTCTTGTGGAGAGCTACCGTTTTGCACGCTGATTCCCCAACTTTGTTTGCTCGGCATCGGGGCGCCCGCGGTATTTGCCGTCAGTTGCAAAGCGTAGTGATAGGCCCCCCCTGCCGCGGTTCCAACGACATAAGTGGCCCAGTTGCTTGCCGTCGGCGCGGTGGTTGTATTGACGGCATCAATGGTGACGAATTGGCCATCAAAACAGGCACCATCGGTATTGGGATTGCCGCAGAGCGCCCCCACGAGTCCGGGGGAATTGCCCAATGATGCGACAAAGGGACGTGGCATCCAGCCCCAAATCAGATTGCCGCTCGTGGCGTCAACCGCATAGAGAAAGCCATCGTTACTGGTGAATAAAACCGATTTTTCGCGGTTTTTGTTGGCCTGGGCGAAACCCACATAGCCGGGTAGATTGAGCAAATTGGCATTGCCCGGCGTGCCTAGAAACGCAGCGGCGTCATTGCTGCTCATGCCTCCCAGCATCCATCCGGATTTGCGCCCAGCCAGATAGCTGCAGGTCCCGTTGGTGTAATTCGGATTAATGGTGTAAGACTGAATGACGCTAATGCCACCGTTGCTTATGGAGGGAAAGCAGGAAGATGTCGTCCAGCTTCCGAAGGCGGCATTGTCCAGATTGCTGATCAGCGTAGGGGTCCCCGAGCCAACCTGTCCTCCGCTGGGCGCCGTCGAGGTGGAGTACAGGCTGGCCGCACGAGAATTTGCCGACATGTGGGTCGAGTCGCCTGCATCCCACAGCGCGGAACCTGTAGTCGTCCCCAGCGGCGCGCTGGCGCCCGAAGTTGGGGTGGCCACCGTTTGATACGCCTGAACGTGACCCGCAATAGGACTGGGGTCGCTGCTCAAGGAGTAGATGTAGCTTCCTCCTGAGATTGAAACCGGCGCAACGGGCGAAGTCACTGCCTGTGTAGCTGGGACGACCTGGAAGCAGGTGATTTCGTGGACGTTGTTGCTCCCTCCAGTGGAACCGCCGAAGCCAAATCGGAATGTCGATGGCATGGGCCCATACAGGGCAGGGTCGGCAATGCTGACGTTGTTGAGAACTTGGGTGCCAAATCCGCTCACGGTATTCGTGGCATTGTATTTGTACCAAAGACTCAGCAAGCCATTCGGCGTGATTTCAAGTGTGTAGGTGATGGGGGTTGCCGCGGAGCGCGATGTTGCCGATTCATTCGCAATCGCCAGCCCCTTGGGGTAACCCTGAGGTCCAGGAGGAACCAAGGCATAATCGGGCAAATTCTTCCCGTCATATGAGCCCCCGTTTTGGCAGGTTTTTTGTACATCGGCCGTCGTTGCACTCTGATTGATGGCTCGTAATGCGGCGAGATTGATTTCGCCGTAGCCACGAATGCCGATTTCTCCTGGATTTTGTTGGTTCGTAGGGCCACCCGAATAAGTTGGGTTAATACCTGTTCCGGTGTTGTCTCCCTGATTCAGGAAATTACCGTATTCATCCATTCCAAGGCCAAGATAGGCGCCACTCATGCCGTTGTAGGGGGAGTTGGTATTGGAGCAGCTATAACCCAGGCTGCCCCCCCATGCGCCGATATTCGGGGTAGCCGCGCCATTCAGGATGTAAAAACCGATGCCGTCTGCGCCATGCCCGCCACTGTTATCGCCGCCATAGGTATAGGTCGTGAACGTGACTCGGATGCCCTGATCGGAGGGATATTGCTGATCCAGGATGATGGCGCCGTTTTGTTGGTAGTAGCACACCTTTTTGCCGCCGACTGTCGCGCAACCGTTGGTCAGCCGAAGAGCACCTTGCCCTGAAACATCTTGATTGTTTCTCAGTCCGGTTTGCGTCTGCGCAGGAGTCGCCGGGGTGGCTCCGTACGACAGGACGCCGGTTGAGTAATAGCTATCACCCAAGCATGCAGGGATGCCGATGCTGCTAGCCCCGCTGGGGCCGCTGTTCGTGGCGGAACCAGCCGTCAAACAGGCTCCACCGAACGAATGCCAATTCAAATTAGGCGCAGTTCCGGTGAAATCCTCTTGCAGCACATTGGTGGTTTGCGCCTGTGCAAAAGCAAAAATGAGCATGGTGCTCAGTGCAATGCCCGCGCTCAGCCAGATCATGGTCCGACGCAGCAGAGATTGAATGGTCATGATGGGCGTTCCATGAAAGAACCGAAGGTGGTCAAGGTGAGCTGAAAGGAGGGTTCATGCTGGCGGGGTCAAGAAGAGCCCAGTGTGCACAGCTTGATGACGGATTGGGTATTGATGGCCGTGCTGCCACTGGCTTCACCGATGTTCAGGAAGACCGTGTAGTAGCTCGCGGTGTAGCCGGTGGTACCGCAGGCATAGGCATTGGTCGGCCGGTTGGTGGGCCACACGCTCACCAACACGCGATAGGGCTGGCCGCTGGGGTCGTTGATGGCGGGGGGCGCCGGGCTGAGCACCGAGACCATGCTCGACAGCGGTGCGCATTGCTTGTTGGCGTTGCAGGTGCTCCAGAAGTCGGCATAAGGGGCGTTCGCGCCAGGCACGGCGCTGGCCGGCGAGGTGGGCGTCACCGTGGGCGCATAGAACCAGGGCTGACCGCTGGCGGCCACGTCGAGTGGACTTCCCGCGCCCTGCACCGTGGCAATCAAGGCCTGCTGCACCTGGCGCAGCGCCAGATCACCGGCCTGAACGTCTTTCTGCCGCTGCACGGTGTTGCCGGTCATCACACTCTGGAACAGGGTGCCGCGCACGGTGAACAGCACGCCGAACAGCAGCACTACCAGGGTGATGAGGGTGAGCAGCAGCACATAGCCCTGTTGAGCCTGCGGGGTGCGCGGCTGCCGCGCGATCGGGGGGGTCAGTGCGGCCATAGTGCGTTGCGCAGGGCGAATTCGGATTCGACGACCGAGAAGCGGTTCTGCTGCTCGGCCGTTGTGGGGGTATAGGCGGCGAAGGTGTCGTTGCCGGTGCCGCTCATGGGGCTGGGTACGGCCACGCTGGTGACGGTGGGGTTGCCGGGCGAGCTGTGAAGGGTGCGGCTGACCACGGCAAAGAGCACGCTGCGCACATCGTTGGTGTAGCCGCCGCTCACGACGTTGCTCCATCGCAGGTAATGGGTCACGGCGCCCGAGTTGGTCTCGTCCACGCCGAACAGCGCTTGCAGGCTCACCACACCGGCGGCTAGCGGCTGCGGGGTGCCGATCATCTGGTCATTGGCCGCGTTGAGGGTGGCGCGCATCAGCATGGGCAGGGTGCCGCCGCTGGCCGCGTTGTTTGCATTCGCGACGTAATACACCACGGTCTGCAAGGTGCTGCTGATGGCGGGGCCATCGTCGGTGAGTCGCGCCTGCACGAGGTTGGCGTTCTGCAGCGTTGACACGCCAGTCGGGAAGAGATGGGCGTTTTGCAGCGCCGTGTTGAAGCCGCTGTAGGCGTTGCCCGGGAACAGGCTGTTCATGCTGGTGATCGTGGGCGGCGTGGTGGAGGTGTCCACCGCCGCCACAGGCACGCGGAAACAGACGATGGCCTGATTCAGCGGCATGCGCAACAAAGCCGAGTCGCCAGCGGCAACGCCGGTCACGCTGCCCAGCGGCAGGGTGGAGTCTTGCACCGCATTGGCGGTACTGCTGGTGGCCACGGTGTTCTGCACCACGAAAGTGGTCGGGTTGCCGCCCGTGGGCGTGATGCGGGCACTGGTGGCGCCGATGATCGAAATCATGTCCGTGCGCCCGCCCGATGGCACGTAGGTGGGCTGGGGCGTGGCGGCCGAAAGCGCCGTGGACGTGGGCAGCGCGGAGTTGGCCGCCTGCGCGCTGGCCGACACCGGGTATTGGAAGAACGGCGTGCTCTGCACGGTGCTGTCGAAAGCCAGGCGTGCGGCGCAGGGCGCTTGCACGCCGTCCATCATGTAGCCGGCGTTGGAGAGGTCGGTGCCGATGAGATCGAGCGCCGCGCGGGTCTGGGTGTCTCGTTCCATGACGTCGCTCATCTGCACGTTCTGCTTGCTGAGCGAGGACTGCACCAATAAAACAGCAAGCGAAAAAATGAGGCCGATGACCAAGGCCACCATCAGTTCGATGAGGCTCAGGCCGCGCTGCTTGCGGTCGGTGCGGTACAGCCGGGATGGGGCGTGAGCGTGACGCATGTCAGAACCCCACCTGGTATTGATAGCCCTGGGTGCGATTGCCGTTCCAGGCAAAGGTCAGCGTGACGCCGCATAGGGGCGCGTTGACATTGCTCACGTCGCAGGGATTGCCGTCTGCGCCGGGCCCTGTGGTGACCTTCACGGTGGCGCCGGGCAGCCGCATCGAGGGTGTGTTGTAGATATTGGCTAGCCAGGGCTGCAGGGCCGGGGGCGCGCTGCTGCTCGCGCTGGTGTAAGTGGCGGTGGTGTTCGCGCCGATCTGCGACACCACCTGTGGGCTGGCCTGCAGGATGGCCCAGAACTGGTTGCCGAAAGCGGCGGTGTCCAGCGTTTCCTGATTGGCCGTCTGCGCCGGCACGGCCAGGCCGTAGAGCGAGGCGATCGACAGCATGCCCAGCCCGAAGATCACGATGGCGACCAGCACGCTGATGAGCGACATTCCGGCCTGATACGCAGCGATGCGGGTGGATGGGGGAGAACGGCGCGTCATGATGCGGTATTGGCGTTGAGGATCACGCTGCCAGAGGCCAGGACTTGCAGCGTCCAGGTCTGCCCCTGTCCGGCAGTGACCGTGATGGTGGGAGACATGTTGACGAAGCCCTGGTTGGTGAAAGTGAGCGTCTGCGAGCTGGCGCCGTTGATGGCACAGGTGACGTTCGGGTAGGTGGCCGTGAGTTGCTGGGCCGTCATCGAGTGCTCGGCGTTCGTCGTGCCGCCTACGCTGGTGCTCCAGGTGCAGGTGTTCGCCCCGAGGGTCATGGTTACGGCCTGCTGCGTGGTGACCGCCTGATTGCGCGCCCAGGCCACGTCCTGCGGAAACTTGTTGACCAGCACGGCGGTCTTGCCGGAATCGACCATGTCGATCAGGTTGGGTACGACCATCACGCCGAGAATGGCGGCGACGGCGATGGTCACCATCATTTCGATGAGGGTGAAGCCACGATGGCGACGTAGTGCGTTTTGCATCTCAGCAGTCCCCGGATTGATCGCGCGCCCAGCATGTGTTGGGGCTGGGCGTGGTCCAGCCGGCTGGGGCATTCGAGGTGGTTTTCGCACCATCCTGGTCGATGGTGTACGACGGACCACTGAAACCGTTGATCGGTGTTGCGGTGAACGTGAACGTGGTGGCGCTGACATTCGCACAACTGAAGTCGTAGTTCTGCCTGTTTGCCGGGGTGGCCACAGGGCAGGTCGTGGCATTGCCAGTCCCCCCATTGGCCTGATAGGTTCTGTTGTCCTGGTAATACTGCTGCGCCGCCACGCTCATGCTCGACAGCCCGGAGAACGCCTCTGTCAGCTTGCTGCGGGCGACATAGGCGGTATAGGCCGGAATCGCAATCGCCGACAGGATGGCGATGATCGCCACCACGATCATCAACTCGATCAGGGTGAACCCCCGGTGGGTTTTGCAGTCGGTATGAAGCGGGCTTGACATGAGCGGACTCTCCTTGGGCGCATTCTGTTGGATGCACGGCGGGCGGTGGATGGCTTTGCCGACGAACGGTCGAAATTCGCCGATGAACGGCAAACTGTTTCGATTGGTTGCATTTGTGCGAATGAAAGCGTTGCTGCCGCGCAGCGCATGTGGCTTGCCGGACAGCCGTGCGTTGTTTGTTCGCCGCCCTTGAAACTCGGAAGTTCGTCCCTATAATTAGCACTCGTTGAAGGTGAGTGCTAACAATCGCGTCACAGCTCTGTCACGCACGCGCCTTCAAAATCGGTTTCTGGCCGTCTGATCCGGGTTTATTGGTGGGCGGTCCGTCAATTGGCACCCCCAGGTGCCCGGTTTTTTACAAACTTCAGGAGATTTGCATGAAATTGCGTCCTCTGCATGACCGTGTCGTGGTCAAGCGTATCGAACAAGAAACCACCACTGCTTCCGGCATTGTGATTCCGGGTAGCGCCGCGGAGAAGCCGGACCAGGGTGAAGTGCTGGCGGTGGGTCCGGGCAAGCATGACGACCAGGGCAAGCTGGTGGCCATGGCGGTGAAGGTGGGTGACCGCGTGTTGTTCGGCAAGTACGCCGGCCAGACCGTCAAGGTGGACGGCGACGAGCTGATGGTGATGCGCGAAGACGACCTGATGGCTGTCATCGAAAAATAATGGTCCAGCGGGCGGATGACGCTGCCCCACGGCACCGTGCATCCGCGCTGAACTCTGCTTCAACTGCTATTTACGGAGAATTTCAATGGCTGCAAAAGACGTGATTTTTGGTGCGGACGCTCGCGTTCGCATGGTGGAAGGCGTGAACATTCTTGCCAATGCTGTCAAGACCACCCTGGGCCCCAAGGGCCGCAATGTGGTGCTCGAGCGCTCTTTCGGCGCTCCCACCGTGACCAAGGACGGTGTGTCCGTGGCCAAGGAAATCGAGCTCAAGGACAAGCTGCAGAACATGGGTGCGCAGATGGTCAAGGAAGTGGCTTCCAAGACCAGCGACAACGCCGGTGACGGCACCACCACCGCCACCGTGCTGGCCCAGGCCATCGTGCGCGAAGGCATGAAGTACGTGGCCGCCGGCATGAACCCGATGGACCTCAAGCGCGGCATCGACAAGTCGGTCACCGCGCTGGTCGAGGAGCTGAAGAAGGCCTCCAAGCCCTGCTCCAACAGCAAGGAAATCGCCCAGGTCGGCTCCATCTCCGCCAACAGCGATGAGCATGTCGGCAAGATCATCGCCGAGGCGATGGACAAGGTGGGCAAGGAAGGCGTGATCACCGTTGAAGACGGCAAGAGCCTGGAGAACGAACTCGACATCGTCGAAGGCATGCAGTTCGACCGTGGCTACCTGTCGCCCTATTTCATCAACAACCAGGACAAGCAGGTTGCCGTGCTCGACAACCCGTTCGTGCTGCTGCACGACAAGAAGATCTCCAATATCCGCGACCTGCTGCCCGCGCTGGAGCAAGTGGCCAAGTCCAGCCGCCCGCTGCTGATCATTGCGGAAGACGTCGACGGCGAAGCGCTGGCCACCCTGGTGGTCAACAGCATCCGCGGCATCCTCAAGACGGTGGCTGTCAAGGCCCCGGGCTTCGGTGACCGTCGCAAGGCTATGCTGGAAGACATCGCCATCCTCACGGGCGGCAAGGTCATCGCCGAGGAAGTCGGCCTGACGCTGGAGAAGGTCACGCTGGCCGATCTGGGCCAGGCCAAGCGCATCGAAGTGGGCAAGGAAAACACCATCATCATCGATGGCGCTGGCAACGCTGCCGACATCGAAGCCCGCGTCAAGCAGATCCGCATCCAGATCGAGGAAGCCACCTCCGATTATGACCGCGAAAAGCTGCAAGAGCGCGTGGCCAAGCTGGCGGGCGGCGTGGCCGTCATCAAGGTGGGTGCCGCCACGGAAGTGGAAATGAAAGAGAAGAAAGCCCGCGTCGAAGACGCTCTGCACGCCACCCGCGCCGCGGTGGAAGAAGGCATCGTCGCCGGTGGTGGCGTGGCCCTGCTGCGTGCGCGTCAGGCCGCAGGCGAGATCAAGGGCGACAACCACGACCAGGAAGCTGGTATCAAGATCGTGCTGCGCGCGATCGAGCAACCGCTGCGCGAAATCGTGGCCAACGCCGGTGGCGAGCCCAGCGTGGTGATCAACAAGGTGCTCGAAGGCAAGGGCAACTTCGGCTTCAACGCGGCCAATGACACCTACGGCGACATGCTGGAAATGGGCATTCTCGACCCGACCAAGGTCACCCGCACCGCGCTGCAAAACGCCGCATCGGTTGCCGGCCTGATGCTCACCACCGAGTGCATGGTGGCCGAGGCGCCGAAGGACGAGAGCGCACCCGCCATGCCCGGCGGCGGTGGTATGGGCGGCATGGGCATGGACATGTAAGTCCAGACCCAGCGTCTGTTGCTTCAGGGGCCCTCTGCTCTGGCAGATCGGGTCCTCGCAAGGCCTGCTATCCGCATGGGTAGCAGGCCTTTTGCGTTTCGGCGTGCTGTCGGGGAGCAGGGTTGGGCATGCGCCTCGCTACCATCGCCTCCATTCGGCTCTGGAGGGTTGCAATGTCACGCTTTTGCACGCAATGTGGAACAGAAAACAAGGACGCAGCGCAATTCTGCAAACACTGCGGCGTGTCCCTGGCGCCAAAGGGCGATGTGGCGCTCCTTCTCGCAGAAGATTCAGCAGGTGTCAACGCACAGCAGCTCGCCGGGGAGGGCGCCGCGCAGGAGACGCTTCCCCCGCACGATGTTGATGCGGCTGCTGCCGCACAACAGCTCGCGCAACAGGCAGACAGCGCCGCACGGCAGGAGCGCGAGCGCGCACAGCGCGATGAGGAGCGACGCGCAGCAACAGCCAGACTCGAGGCGGAAATCCGCGCCAGGGCGGAGGCAGCGGAGGCGGCTCTCTTTGCGCGATCGCAGGTGGAGCCGCGACCCGCTGCACAGAGGCAGGCGCCGTCCACTGGGGTCAGAGGGAGCAATGCGGTGCTCTTTGGTGGCATTGCCACTGTGATCATCGCGCTGGCGCTGATTGGCGGCGGCAGCCTGTGGTGGTCGAGGACACATCCGCAACAGAGCCAGACCGGCGCGCTTGCAGCGGCCGATCGAATCGCGATGGCTGCGGGGCAGTCTGCGCCCGCTGCTCCGGCAGTGATTCCCGCTCCAGTGCGCCCCGCATCCGTGCCGCAGGCCGCGCCTGCAGCCGCGGTCCCCGCAGAGCGCGGGGCTCGGGCCGCTGCCCAGCCCGCCCCCAAGTCCAGTCCCGAGTCATTCAATCCAGCGCCAACGCGCACGGAACGTCCGAAACCTGCTGCGGTTTTCGTGCCTGCGCCTGCACGCCAGGAGACGCCGCAACCCGCGCAGCATGCCACGCCTGCGCCCATAGAGCAGCCCGCGCCGGTCGCACCCGCCAGGACGGTGGGACGTGTGGACGCCTTGCGCGCGGGTTTGGCTGCCTGTGAGCAGAAGGGCAATTTTTTCACCCGCCAACTCTGCATTCAGGAGACGCGATGGAAATATTGCGGTGCTCCACTTTCGTCTGACCAGCTTTGGGGCAAGGTGACCGAGTGTCCGAATGCGGCGCAGCAGCACAACACCCCTTGAGCGCGCGTCGTCTCATCAACCGTCCAGGGAGGAATCCATGACTGTGAAAACCACCAACAACCTCGGCGTACTGCTGCGCAGCTATGAGGCACTGCACAACTGGCGTGCGCTGGCCATGCTGGCCGGCAGCTTTGTGCTGGGCGGTCTGGCCATCAGCGGCGGCGCAGCGGCCGGCATGAGTTCGGGCAGCGCCGCAGTGATGATGCTGATGAGTCTGCTCGGCGGCATTCTGATCGTCATCGGGATGAACGCCAGCGGCCTGATGCTGATGGATCAGGCGTATGACCAGCCGATCCGCGGCTTCGGTCCGGCGTTTCTGGGCGGGGTGCAATCGGCGCTCTATGTCATCGGTCTGCTCATTCTGCTCGGTCTGGGCTTTGCCGTGGTCTTGCTCGCGGCCTATCTGCTGTCGCTGCTTGGCCGCATTCCGGGGGTGGGCGGGCTGTTCGGCTTTGTGCTCGCCGGGCCGCTGGTCGTGGTCGTGGCCCTGGCCTATGCGGTGCTGCTGCTGGCCGGGCCGCTGATGATCGCGGCGGTATGGCATGGCGAGGGTTTCATCGCCAGTCTGTTGCGGGCCGTCGGTATCGTGACCAAGCGGCCGCTGGAAGTGTTCATGCACTTTCTGGTGCTCGGTCTGCTGGTGTTTCCCGCGGTGGCCTTCATCTTCGCGGTGGTGTTTGTCGGCAGCATGTTCGTCGGCGGGTTTTTCGCCTCGGGCAGCTTCGGCGGCATGGCGATGGGGATGGGCGGCTTTGGCGGCGGCATGCGCGGCATGGAGGGCGTCGCACTGGGCGGTGGTGGCATGGGCGGCGCAGGGCTGTCGATCAGTCTGGTGTGGTTCCTGGCATGGTCGGTGGTGAGCCTGATCTATGTTCTGGGCATGATCTTCGTCTACCGTGCTGTGGGTGAGGGCGTGGGATCCGAGGCCTCTGACGTGATGGGGCAGAAGCTGGCGCAGTTCAAGCAAAAGCTCGATGAGTACAAGCCCCGCGCCGTGCCCATGGCGCCGCCGCCTGTGGCGACGGCATCGCCCGAGCAACCGTCGACCGATCAACTGTCCACGCCGCAGGAGCCGCCCGCTGTGGCGACGCATTGCCCCGCCTGCGGGGCAGCGGTGCAGCCCGATGATGTGTTTTGCGGCAGTTGCGGCCACAGGTTGAAATAGCCTCGGTGCCAAACCAATCAGCCCTTGTCCATCCGACTCGACCACCATGAGCTACGAATTCTCCGACCGCAGTCAGGCACTCAATCTGCCCAATCCGTATCGCATCGAGAACCTGTTTCTCTATATCGCTGCTGCCGCGCTGATCCTTGCCGGGTTGATCGTGCTGTTTCAGGTGCGCGGCCATCTGCAGGCTGGCATCGACGCGCGCGGGGTAGTGGCGCTGGTGGTTGCGGTGCTCCTGCTCTCGGGCGGAATCGCCTGGGCCTGGCGCGGGTTCAGCCAACTGAATTACTTCGTCGGACGCGGGCTGCCGCGCGGGCTGGCGCCTGAAATTCCCGAAGGGCAAGACGGCTCCAGCAAGGCCGGACACGAGGTGCGTGAACTGCTGCGCAACGGCGCGGTCTTTTTCGAGGACCCGGGCAACAACCCGCTCTACCGCTTTCTGCCCAATCTGATTTTCGCGCCGTATGCGGTGCGGGCTGCGGCACACCGACTGGCGCAGAACGGTGTCGCGCTGGCCGCCTACATCCTCAGCATGGCGCTGGCGCTGCTGGTGTTTTCCAATGCGCAGAGCGCAAGCTGGCTGGGGCTGTTCTATCTGGCGCTGGGCTATCTGGTGATTTTCCAGCCCATGATCCGCGGTAATCTGACGGCGCAGTCCAACACGGTACAGAACGCCAATCTGAGCATCGGTCTGCTGGTTCTCCTGGTGGTGGCAGCGGTCATCGGCCCGGTGTTACTGGCCCTGTTCAGCGCCCAGCTGCCCGCCTTGCCGGAACTGCAGATCAACAACGCCCTGTTTTTCAGTGCCATTGCAGCGTTCGTGGCCACGGCGCTCGGTTTGGCGACATTGAAGGAGCAGATGGGGCAACCGCCACAGGCCGTGGGCTCGGCGCAGACCACCGAGGTGTTCACCATGAACGCGCACCCGGCCAAGCTGATGGAACAGGTCGACCGTATGTTGATGGAGCGCTGGAAGGAGGCCATTCCCAACCGGCGCTATTTGCGGCAATCGCCCAAGGTCCAGGGGCGGCAGGGCCAGTTCCGGCTGGAACTGCTCGAAGAAACCCAGCCCATGCCGCGCGAGCGGGCCATACCTTCTGGCCTGGCGCACGCCATGGCGCTGCCGCAGTTTCGCTGGCTGGTGCTGCTGTCGGCATGGTTCGCGCTGCTGATGGGGGTCGTCGCGGTGGGTGCCTACGGTCTGGCCCATGCGCTGCTGCATGGTGGCGATCTGTCGTTCTGGGTCATGCTCACGCTGGGACTGAGCGTTGCCGCGGTGTATGCGCTGCGCAGCGCCCATGCGCTGTGGGGGCGCTACGACTTCCGCTCTGCGGTGATCTGGATCGAGGTGCAGGGCAGTTTCGAATCCGCGCGCATGGAGATGGGCAATGTGCTGGCAGACCGCCTCAAGACCGAGAAGGACGTGATCAACATCGAGGCCATGACCTTGCGGGTCTGGGCGTCCGAGATTGATACGGTGTTGTTCGAGCGCACCGGCCCGCGCCAGGTGCTGGCGATGCGCGGGCTCCCCACCGTGGCGCAGGGCATGGCGGGCGAACTGCGCGGTTTCGGCCAGGAACGCCCGACATTGATCGCGCCGCAATCCAGCCTCGATGCCGAGCGTGCGGCGCAGGTCGGACAGTTCAACCAGTTGCTCGGCGGTGCTGCTGCGGGCGCGACGGCCCTGCCCGCCGCGGCGGCGCAGGCGCTTGGGCTGCTGTCCTCCGAAGCCCCCGCGGGCGATGCCACCGCGACGGTGCCCCCGGTCAAGCCACGTTTTTGTTCGCAGTGCGGCACGCAGACCGGGCCGTCGGATCGCTTTTGCGGCGCTTGCGGCACGGCTCTGTCGGGCTGAGCGCACGGATCGCGTGCGTGCAGACGTGCGGCGTGTGGGCAAGAGACAATGTCCGCATGAGTTCAGTCTTGTTGCACACACTGGTTCGCGGTGCTTTGGCGCTGTTCCTGTCTGCAGCGGCGGCAGCCGGCACGACCCCGGTCGCATCCGCACAGGCTTCACCGCCTGCAGCCGGACGCACCTGCCTGGTGCTGTCGGGTGGCGGCGCCCGCGGGTTTGCGCATATCGGCGCACTTGAAGCCCTGCAGCAACTTCATGTGCCGATCGACTGCATCGCTGGGACCAGCATGGGTGCAATCATTGGCGGGCTGTACGCCGAAGGGGTGTCGGTCGATGTGCTGCGCAGCCAGGTTTCGGGCATGGACTGGACCAGTGTGCTGTCCAGCCGTCCAGCGCGCGAGGGTCTGAATTTCCGCCGCAAGCAAGCCGATGAGCAGATGCCGGGAGGCATCGAATTCGGCCTGAGCGACCATGGACAGGTGCAGTTTCCGAACGCGGCGGTCAACACCACCCAGCTCGAACAGGTGCTGACCAATCTCACCCTGCCCGCCATCCCGGTGCGCAATTTCAACGACCTGCCCATTCCGTTTCGCGCCGTGGCGACCAATATGGTCACAGGGCAGAAGGTGATCCTGCAGCAGGGCACGCTGGCCAATGCCCTGCGTGCCAGCATGTCGGTGCCGGGCGTTTTCCCGCCGACCGAGGTCGATGGCGCCCTGCTGGGCGATGGCGGACTGGTGGACAACCTGCCGGTGGACGTGGCGCGCCAGATGGGCGCGCAGCATGTCGTGGCCATCAATATCGGCACGCCGCTGGAATCGCGCGAGGCACTCGACAACATCGTCGGGCTGACCTCGCAGATGATCAACATCCTGATCGAGCAGAACATCCGGGCGCAAATCGCCACCCTCAAGCCCGGTGACGTGCTGATCTCGCCGGATCTGGGCAAGCTGTCCTCGCTCGATTTTCAGGCCGGCGATCGCGCCATCAAAATCGGCTACGACGCTGTCATGGCCGCGCGCGACCAACTCGCCCCGCTGGCCTTGCCGCCGGCGCAATATGCCAAATGGCGGGAGGCTTTCGCCCGCAAGGCGCAGGCGCTGGTGGCGCAGATGCAGTTCAACGTCCCGCTGGCTGCAGTGGAAGTGCGCGGGCTCGCACCCGGGGTCGACAACACGCTGCAGGCGCAGTTGCGGCAAAAAGCGGGAGAACCGCTGAATTTTCAATCTGTCCGCCACGACGTCGACCGCCTGTTCGGCCTCGGCGACTTCTCCCGTGTGGACTATCGACTGATCGATGCACAGCAGGGGCAGGTGCTCGAATATCGGCTGCAAAACAAGGCCTGGGGGCCGAACTACTTGCGCTTCGGCCTCGGGCTCTACACCGACCTGCGCAACCAGTCGCGGTTTTCCCTGCAGCTCGCGCAGCGCAGGCCGTGGCTCAACAGTCTGGGCGGCGAATGGCGCAACGACCTGCAGATCGGCTGGCGCAACCGCTGGTTTTCCGAGCTGTACCAACCGCTCGATGTGCGCGACAGCGTGTTCATCTCGCCGTATTTCGATCTCGACGCGCGCCCGGTCGATGTCTACCAGGGCGACAATCCCATCGTGCGCTACCGCCTCAATACCCACCGCGCCGGGGTCGATCTGGGCGTGCCCGTCTCCGGCTATGGCGAGGTGCGGCTGGGCCTGAGCCGGGCGAATATTTCGGCGGATTACCTGCTGGGGCAGACCGGCCTGGTCAACGGACAGACCCTGCGCGAAGGTGGGGTGCGAGCGCTGGCCATTTTCGACCGCCTCGACCATGCCTACTTCCCCACCAGCGGCTGGCGCACCCGCCTGGAAGTGTTCGCCGCGCGCACCGGCCTGGGCAGTGACAGCAATTACGACCGGATCGACCTCTCAGGTCAGGCCGACTTCAGCGCCGGACGGCACACCGTGGAGCTTGCCGCCCGGGCCGCGAGTTTCCGCGACCGCAAGGGTCTGGGGCTGGACTACTTTTCTCTTGGTGGTTTCGACGCCCTGAGCGGCTACCGCGAAGGCCAGCTCATCGGCAACTACCTGGTGTATGGACGTCTGGGCTACCGCTATGAACTGACCACACCCGGCCTGTTCGGCGGCGCCAGCTATCTCGGCTTGGTGTATGAACGCGGCAATACCTGGACGCAGCGCAGCGCTGTCAGCCTAGGCGATCTTCGGCAGAGTGTAGGCGCCTATCTGGGCACCGACACGCCGCTCGGCCCGGTGTATTTCGGCGTGGCCAAGGCGCCAGGGCAGAAAGTCAATGTCTATCTGACATTGGGACGGCCCTGATTCAACCTGGGTCCACTGCAGGTGCCGCAACGCCTGGGACGTCGTCGTCGGGGACTACAGCCCGGGATGCATGCTCCGCCAGCCAGCTCTCGATCAGTTGCGACGCGGCTTCGATGCCCGTGTGTTTGGTCGCGGAAAACAATTGCAGCGAAATCGGTGCCGTCATGCCGACGGCCTGCGCGTGCCGCGCGAGCTGGTCACGCGCGGCCTGCGCCGCCCGCTGGCCTTCCTGCCGGTTGAGCTTGTCCGACTTGGTCAGCAACACATGCAGCGGCACGCTGGCCGGTGCCATGAATTGAAGCAGGGACAGGTCGATGTCCGTCAGACCCAGGCGCGAATCCGCCAGCAGGATCAAGCCCACCAGCGGCCCGCGCTCGGCGAGGTATTGCGCCAGAAACAACTGCCAGCGCTTTTTGTCGGTTTTCGCCACCGCCGCGTAACCGTAGCCCGGCAGATCGACCAGCAGCCCGCTGGGCTTGTCCTTCGGCCCGACCGCGAAAAAATTGATGTGCTGCGTGCGCCCCGGGGTCTTCGAGGCAAAGGCGAGCTGCCGCTGCTGGCAGAGTGTGTTGATCGCAGTGGACTTTCCGGCGTTCGAGCGCCCGACAAAGGCGATTTCCGGCAGGCCGGTGAGCGGAAGATTATCCATGGCCGAACTGGTCACCATGAACCGAGCGCTATGCAGCAGCGGGCTGAACCGAAGCTGGGTGCCCCCAGGGTCGGCTCTCCGGCCCGCCCCCCGAGGAGGGCAAGGAGGGTGAGTGCGGCCCTGTGCTTCCTTGGGGAGTGCTGACCTGCTGGAATTCCCTATATTCGTCATGACTTATGTATCGCTAGGATGCGCCATCTGATGAAATCGACCGTGTGCGGCGAACTGCTGCGCGCGTTCCAGAGTCCGCGCCACGCGGACAGCGCATTGTCGCTGTTTGTCCCGCTTGGCGAATTTTTGATGGATTGCCATTCATGCCCACCACGTCGGTTACTGCGCGCCTCGCTCTGTGTTTTGCCGGTTTGCTCTCGCTGCCCACCGCATCCTGGGCCGCTGCAACGCCGCCAGCGGCTGCTTCCAGCGTGATGGAATCGTCCTTCCCTATGCCCAGCGCCGAACAACTGCAGGCCGGAGCCAAGGTGACGCAAACCTGCGCGGCCTGTCATGGACTGGATGGCAATGCGACTTCCGAGCAATTTCCCAAGCTGGCAGGGCAGCATGCGGACTACATCATCAAGCAATTGCATGATTACCGCATCGCGAAGGGCGCCAAGCAACCACTGCGGATCAACGCCATCATGAACGGCATGGCCGCTGCGCTGACGGACGATCAGATTCGCGACGTGGCGCTGTATTACAGCCGCCAGACTTTCAAGCCTGGTGTGACGTTTGCCGACAAGAAGGACCTGAATCTCGGGGCATCCATCTGGATGGCCGGCATTCCCGATCGCGCCGTGCCAGCATGCGTGTCTTGCCACGGGCCGGGTGGAGCGGGCATGCCGTCGCGCTACCCGCGCATCGGCGGGCAGTGGCAAGGCTACCTGGAAGCCGAGTTGCAGATGTTTCGCAACGACCGCCGCACCAACAGCCCGGAAATGCACGACATCGCCTCGCGCATGACCGACAAACAAATCGCTGCTGTGGCGGATTACGCCGCAGGCTTGCGTTCACCCTCCGAATTGCCACGCTGAGTCGCAGCCGACTTTTTCAGATACGCACTGTTACTGGAACTTTCCAGCGTTGTGCGCGCTCTTTCTCACGGCGACACCCGCGATGTGAAGGGTCTGTCGCACTTCATAAGGCGCGCTGCATGGTCTTATCTGACAGGCCGGGAGCACCTTTCTGCGGGCTGTGAAATGTCAAAATTGAGGTTTTTCCCTTTTGCTATATTGATTCATAGATCTGTTCAAGTTCCCTGCGCCTGTGATTGAGCGGTGTCGTCAAACTGATCGTGGTGCATCGCATCCGCAATCTGTTCCGATTCTTGGCCTCCCCGCCCTGGCACAGCCCATTTCCTGCTGCCACTCGTTTGGCTTCATCTGCGCCGCCTAGATTCCGCTCCCTTCGTTTCGTCCCCTCAGTTTCGCCACCTATGTCCGCCACACCCTCTCCAGTTCCCAACACCTCTCTGAGCACCTCCGGCTGGGAACTGCAGCATGGGTCGCGCGCCTGGCGCGCTTTCGTCGAGCTGCTGTCGTCGATGCGCTTTGCCATTGCGCTGCTGGTGATTGTCGCGGTGGCCAGCATCATCGGCACCGTGCTCACGCAGGGGCAGCCGTACAACAACTACATCAATCAGTTCGGCCCGTTTTGGGCGGAAGTGTTTCGCAAGTTCGAGTTGTACAACGTCTATTCGTCATGGTGGTTCCTGCTGATCCTGACCTTTCTGGTGGTGTCCACCAGCCTGTGCCTGATCCGCAATACCCCCAAGATCATCACCGACCTGAAAACCTACAAGGAAGGGGTGCGCGAACAGAGCATGCGCCATTTTCACGAGCGTGGTGAGGCGGTCTTCACCGACAGCCGCGCCGCCACGGTCGAGCACATCACTGGCGTGATGCGCAACCACGGCTACAAGTTCAAGCTGCAGGAGCGTCCGGCTGGGCAGGAGGGCGGCGCGGGCGCCACCATGATCGCGGCCAAGACCGGCGGCATCAACCGCGTGGGCTATGTGCTGGCGCATGCGGCGTTTGTGCTGATCTGCGTGGGTGCGCTGTTCGACGGCGACATGATGATCAAGGCGCAGATGTGGATGTTCGGCAAGGAGCCGCTCAAGAGCAATATGCTCATTTCGCAGGTGCCCGAGGTCAACAAGCTGTCGGTACACAACCCGACCTTCCGCGGCAACCTGCAGATTCCCGATGGTGGCGAATCCAACATGGCCGTGCTCACCATGGGCGACGGCGTGCTGCTGCAACCGCTGCCGTTCAACATCCATCTGAAGAAGTTCAATATCGACTTCTATTCCACCGGCATGCCGCGCCTGTTTGCCAGCGATGTGGTGATCACGGACCCGCGTACCGGCAAGAGTTTCCCGGCGAAGATCGAAGTCAACCATCCTCTAACCTATGACGGCGTCACCATTTTCCAGTCCGGTTTTGCCGATGGCGGCTCGGAACTGTTCCTCAAGGCCTGGCCGATGCACGGGCCGAGCGACAAGACCTTTGACCTCACCGGTACTGTAGGGACGGATCGCCAGCTCAGCAATGGCGCGCAGAGCCTGCAGGTCGAGTTCAGTGAACTGCGTATCTTCAACGTGCAGGACATGAGCCCAGCTCAGACCACTGGCGTGAAGCCCAAGGATAAATCGCTCATGGCCGGGTTCGATCAACACCTGGGCGCGCCGGTCGCGGCGCCGGGGGAGCGTCACCTACAAAACATCGGCCCGGCGGTGGTCTACAAGATTCGCGATGCCTCAGGCCAGGCGCACGAGTACTTCAACTACATGCTGCCGGTCGAACTCAATGGCGAGAAGGTGTTTCTCGCCGGTGAGCGCAGCGCGCTGGATGCTGGCTACAAGTACATGCGTATCCCGGCGGACGGCAACGACTCGATCGACGGCTGGATGCACCTGCGGGCCGCCCTGTTCAATCCAAAGGATCGTGAACAGGCTGCCGCGCAATATGTGGCTGCATCCCTGCCGCCAGATGCCACAGCGGAGCTGAAGAGTCAGCTCAGGGTGACGGCCAGCCGGACCCTGGACATTTTTGCCGGCGAAATCCCCACAGATCCCAAGACCGGCAAGCCGGTGGTGGCTGCGCCCGGCGGTCTGCCTGCGCTGGCGCAATACCTCGAGGCTGCGGTGCCGCAGGACAAGCAGCAGCAGGCCTCCGATGTGTTTGTGCGCATTCTCAACGGCACCTTGTGGCAGCTGTGGCAGATCAGCCGCGAAAACAACGGCCAGAAGCCTGCTTCTCAAGACCCGGCGCATGAAAAGTTCTTCGACTCTGCCGTGCTGGCGCTGTCCGACACCTTCTTCTACCCGTCGCCGCTCTATCTGCAGATGACCAACTACAAGCAGGTCCAGGCCAGCATCTTCCAGGTGGCCCGCGCCCCTGGCAAGGTTGTGGTCTATACCGGTGCGGTCTTGCTGATCCTGGGCGTCTTTGCCATGCTCTATATCCGCGAACGTCGGGTCTGGTTCCTGGTGAAGGATCGTGAAGACGGCGGCAGCGACACCCTCATGGCCATGAGCACCAATCGTCGCACCATGGAATACAAGAAGGAATTTGAAACACTGCGCACAGCCAGTCTGGGCGTAGCATCATCCGACCCGGCCTCTGCACAAGCGCCGGACACTGCCTCGACCTGAATAGGGACCCGCCATGGAACTTGCCAGCAAATCCCATAGCTTGCCACTGAACTCCAAGAGTTCTGAATCTCCGCGCCAAAACGGCATCGGCGCTTACCTGCGCCGACGCACAGCGTATGACTGGATTTTTCTGCTACTCATCGTGGGCGGTGATGCCTATGTCCTGAGCCAGTACGGCCAGAACATGAGCTATTACGTCAAGCTCATTTTTTTGGGGGCAACCACCGCGCTGATGTTTCTCGGCTGGGGCTGGACGGCCATCAAGAATCTGGCCCTCGTTGTTACGGGGCTGTCGTTGTTTGGCATCTGGCTGTACCAAGGGCCGAGCGGACAGCCGGTTCTCGCGCGCAGCGAGCAGGTGTTTTTCCTCAAATACTTCCTAGCCAGTCAGTCCGCCATTTTGTGGATGGCGTTCCTGCTGTTCCTGAGCACGGCGGCTTACTGGTTCGGCATGTTTACCGGCCCGGCGCAGAACTCCGCGGCCGGGATGGCGATGGCCGGTGGCGGCGGCGCTGTTGCGGGCGGTGGCGATGGCATGCTGCGCGATGCTAAGGGCTGGCAGTCCAACTTCTCGCAGTATTTCGGTTCCCGTCTGGCCTGGGTAGGCATCACCATGGCGCTGGTCGGCACCATGATGCGCTGGTTCGAGAGCTATCAGATCGGGCCGGACATCGGCCACATCCCGCTGTCGAACCTGTATGAAGTGTTTGTGCTGTTCTCCTGGCTGACCACCATCCTCTACCTGTACTTCGAACAGAAATACAAAACTCGCAGCATGGGCGCCTTTGCCATGCTGGTGGTCAGTGCTGCGGTGGGTTTCCTGCTGTGGTACAGCATGGTGCAGAACGCCTATGAGATCCAGCCGCTGGTGCCTGCACTGCAAAGCTGGTGGATGAAGCTGCACGTGCCGGCGAACTTCATCGGCTATGGCACCTTCGCCATTGCGGCGATGGTCGGCTTTGCCTATCTCATCAAGACCCATGCGAACGAGACCTCCCTCTGGAAGCTCACACCGCTGTGGATCATCGGTTTCGTCATGTTCTTCGAGCCGCTGGTGTTCCGCCAAGGCGGTATTTCCGAATACTGGGGTGTATTCGCTGGCGTTTCGGCGTTGATCGTGGCCGGGATTCTGTATGGTCGTCGTCGCATTGCCTCGCATCTGCCCTCGCTGGAAGTGATGGACGATGTGATGTACAAGTCCATCGCCATCGGTTTCACCTTCTTCACCATCGCCACCATTCTGGGCGCCCTGTGGGCAGCCGAGGCTTGGGGCGGCTACTGGAGCTGGGACCCGAAGGAAACCTGGGCGCTGATCGTCTGGCTGAACTATGCGGCATGGCTGCACATGCGTCTCATCAAAGGTCTGCGTGGGCAAGTGGCCGCGTGGTGGGCACTGACCGGCCTGCTGGTCACGACCTTCGCTTTCCTTGGCGTGAACATGTTCCTCTCCGGGCTGCATTCCTACGGCAAGCTCTGAGCTGATCTGATGACGGAAAAAGGCCCTTCGGGGCCTTTTTTCATGGCAATCAGCCGTTGGCTGTTGTTGCCACAAACCCCTCAAGGCAGGCGGGGATGGCGTTGCACTGTAAGGTTTGGCCTATTAAAGCGACTATGAAGCGGCGGCGATGGAATAAGGTCGCCCGACAGACCGTCTATCGAACGGCATTCCGGCAAATTGCGCAGGAGCACACACCATGAGCAAACGACAAGACCAAGGGTTCGAGCATCCGACCTCGTCCGAGATCACACCCAAGGAGATCTACAAAGACCGCCGCCACTTCCTAGCGGCGGCCGGAGTCGGTGTGGCCGCCGGAGCGGCTGCGCTGGCGGCGCATCATGCGCAGGCCACGCCAGCAGGCGCTGGTCAGTCCGCGCCGGGCAAACTAGCACCTCTGGCATCGCAGAAGAATGCGGCGCTGTCCACCACGCAAACGCCCACGCCCTACAAGGACATCACCACCTACAACAATTTCTACGAGTTCGGCACGAGCAAGAGTGACCCGGCCAAGAATGCGGGCAGCCTGAAGACCCGACCGTGGACGGTGGTGGTGGAAGGCGAGGTCCACAAACCGCGCACCTTCAGCATCGACGATCTGCTCAAGCTCGCGCCGATGGAGGAGCGCATCTATCGGCATCGCTGTGTGGAGGGTTGGGCGATGGTGGTGCCTTGGCTGGGTTATTCGTTCTCTCACCTGCTCAAGGCGGTCGAACCCACGGCCAATGCCAAGTATGTGGAATACATCACCTTGCTCGACCCGGCGGAAATGCCGGGGCAGAACGACCCCATCCTGCAGTGGCCCTATCTTGAAGGGCTGCGCATGGACGAGGCCATGCACCCGCTCACCCTGCTCACCTTTGGGCTTTACGGTGAAGTGCTGCCCAACCAGGACGGTGCGCCGATGCGCATGGTCATTCCTTGGAAGTACGGATTCAAGGGCGGCAAGTCCATTGTCAAGATCCGCTTGGTGGAGAAGCAGCCCGTGACGTCATGGATGCGCGCCGTGCCGCAGTGGTACGGGTTTTATTCGAACGTCAATCCTGATGTGAGCCCGCAGAACTGGAGCCAGGCCAACGAACGCATGATCGGGCAGGGCGGAGCATTTGGCGGCCTGTTTGCGCCACGCGTGCCCACGCAACTGTTCAATGGCTACGGCGCGCAGGTCGCCAGTCTGTATCAGGGCATGAACCTGAGCAAGTTTTTCTGAACGCCATGAGCGCGTCGTCGTCCCTGCCGCGCCGCCTCTTGCGCCTCAAGGTCCTCAAGCCGTTGTTGTTCACGCTCTGTCTGCTCCCGTTCATCAACCTGTTTTGGCGCGGCTGGACGAATGACCTGGGGCCCAACCCGGAGCAGACCGTGATCTGGACCACAGGTCTATGGGCGCTGCGCCTGCTGCTGCTCACCCTGGCCATCACCCCGCTGCGCAAGCTCACAGGCTGGGCAGAACTCGCGCGGTTGCGGCGCATGTTCGGGCTGTTCGTGTTCTTCTACGCAGCGCTGCATTTCACCGCGTGGCTGGGGCTGGTCAATGGCTTCAGCGTGGAAATGGCGCTGCGCGACATTTCCAAACATCCCTTCGTGCTTGCGGGAATGACGGCACTGGCGCTGATGACGCCGTTGGCGCTGACCTCGACCAACGGCATGATCAAGCGCCTCGGCGCGAAGTCTTGGCAGCGTCTGCACCGCCTGGTGTACGTGGTCGGCGTGGTGGCAGTGTTCCACTTCTGGTGGGGCAAGCTGGCGAAGAACAACACCGCCAGCCCCACCGTCTACGCCCTCATTCTCGCGCTGCTGCTGGGGCTGCGGCTGTGGTGGGCATGGCGTGCGGAGCAGACCCGTCGCGCGCAGGCACTGCAAAATCTGGCCGCCGAGAGCAAGAGACAGGGAAACAATCAGGGCAACAGCAACTCGCTGGCGTAGAGCTGTTCCACGGTTTCGCGTGGACGGATCAGGTGGGTCGTGGCGCCATCGACCAGCACTTCTGCAGGACGTCCGCGGGAGTTGTAGTTGGACGCCATGACCATGCCATACGCTCCGCTGGACAGCACCGCGAGCAGATCGCCTTCCTCCAGGACGAGGGCGCTGTCGCGCGCCAACCAGTCGGCGGATTCGCACACCGGACCGACGATGTCATAGTGCAGCGCCAAGCCAGTGCGCAATTCCGCTGGCGCCACGACCTGTTCCGCCTCATAGAGCGCAGGGCGGATCAGATCGTTCATGCCAGCGTCGACCACGGCGAAATGCTTGGCCGGGGTGGATTTGAGATATAGCGTGCGGGTGAGCAACACGCCGGCGTTGCCCACGATGGAGCGGCCCGGCTCAACCATGACGATGCGATGTCCAAAGCCCCGCGCGCCGATGCGCGCCAGCAGCGGCGTCAGCCAGTCCTGCGGCGTGGGCGGCGTTTCGTGGTTGTAACGGATGCCCAGGCCCCCGCCGAGGTCGATGTGCTCAATGTGCGCGCCCTTGCGCTCCATCGCCTCCACCAGATCGAGCACCTTGTCCAGGGCGTCGAGGTAGGGCTCGACCGAGGTGATCTGCGAGCCGATATGGCTGGCGATACCCACCAGCCGCACATGCGGCAGCAGGGCGGTTTGCACCGCCAGCGCCACCGCCTGTTCCTGGGCGATGCCGAACTTGTTGCTCTTCAGCCCCGTGGAGATGTAGGGATGCGTTCCGGCGTCCACGTCCGGGTTGACGCGCAGCGCCACCCGTGCGACTGTGTCGGCCTCCTGTGCCACGCGGTTGAGCACAGCCAATTCGTTGGGCGACTCCAGGTTGAAGCATTCCACGCCGACATCGAGCGCCAGGCGCATTTCCGCTGCGGTCTTGCCCACGCCGGAGAACACGACTCTACCCGCGTCGCCGCCAGCAGCCAGCACCCGCTGCAATTCCCCGCCAGAGACGATGTCGAAGCCCCAGCCCAGGCGTGCCAGCACCTGCAGCACCGCCAGGGTGGAATTGGCCTTCACTGCATAGCGCAGTGCCACCTGCACTGGACTGCGCGAGGCGGCGTCCATGTACTGCCGTGCCGCCTGCTCGATTGCGGCGCGCGAGTACACATAGGTCGGCGTACCGAAGGTCTCGGCGATGGCGCTCGCGCTGACCTGCTCGATGTGCAGACTGGTATCGACATGGGCAATCTGCGGATGGCCGGGCAATGCGGGGAGGACTTGCGTTTTCATCAGGCAGGCAGGGTGGTGATACGAAAATTCAGGGATGGGCTGCGGAAGCCGCTGGCGCTGACGTGGGAACGCGGGCGGCGGGCAAATACAAGGGCCCGGCCTGGCCGCAGCCGGAGAGCAAAACAATCACACCCGTCGCGGCCATCAGGCGTGCGATGGCGCGCGAAAAACGGGGTCGATTAAGCTGTATGTCCATTGAAAATCAGTGTATCAGCCACCCCATGTCAGACACCCTCGACGATACCCGTTATTTGCAGATCGCCGAACAGGCGATGGCCGCAATCGAAGCTGCTGCCGACGCCGCCGACCTCGATTCCAAACGCGACGGCTCTGTGCTGCGTCTGGAACTCGACGGCGGAGATCAGGTCATCGTCAACCTGCAGCAGCCCATGCATCAGCTCTGGCTGGCATCGCGCGCTGGCGCACACCACTATGTGTGGAGTGGCACGCATTGGTGCGACACCCGCACCGGGGAAACGCTGGGCGCGGCGCTGCACCGGGTCATGGACACTCTGGACGCGCCGCCGCTGAACCTTCCCTCGCTGTAACGACAGGGCAGGGCATCAGAGCCCGTGTCGTGTGGGTTCAATTCGCCCCCTTGAACAGATCAAGGATGGAATTGCGCTCTTCAGGCGTGACCTCGGGTGCAGGCAACGGATCACTCAGCCCCAGGCTGCGCACACCCGTGCCATCGGCAAAGTTGTTGAAAATCGGCTCGCCGTTCTCGTTCACGATGCCCGCAGGCTGCTCGTAGCTGGCCACCGGCACACCCTGCAGCGCGGTTTGCATGTAGCGAATCCAGATCGGCAGGGCCAGCGCGCCGCCGGTTTCCTTGCTGCCGAGTTTTTTCGGCGTGTCGTAGCCCACCCAGGCCACGCCCACCAGACTCGGCTGGAAGCCGCAGAACCAGGCGTCGAGAAAATCGTTGGTCGTTCCGGTTTTTCCATACAAGTCGGGCCGCTTGAGCGTGGCCTGCGCTCGCGCCGCAGTGCCCGAACGCGTGACCTCCTGCAGCAGGCTGTCCATCACATAGGCGTTGCGCGGCGAGATCACGCGCAGCGATTCGTCCCCTGCCTTCTGCGGCTTGTCCTGAAACAGCACTTGCCCCTGCGCATCCGTGATCTTGCTCACGAGGTAAGGCCTGAGCAGATAGCCGCCATTGGCGAACACGCTGTAGGCGCGCGCCATTTGCAAGGGTGTCACCGTGCCCGCACCCAGCGCCAGGGTGAGGTAAGGCGGCTGGCGGCTGGCCTCGAAGCCGAAGCGCGTGCTCCAGGTTTGCGCAAACTTCGGGCCGATGTAATCGAGCACGCGGATGGCAACCATGTTCTTTGATTGCGCCACGGCTCGGCGCAGGCTGATCGGTCCCTCATATTTGCCGTCGTAGTTTTTCGGCTCCCACGATTCGCCGCCCGTCTGCGCGGCGGAGAAAAACAGCGGCGCGTCGTTCACCACGGTCAGCGGGGTGATGCCCTTTTCCAGCGCGGCCGAATAGATGAAGGGTTTGAAGCTCGATCCCGGCTGTCGCCACGCCTGCGTGGCATGGTTGAATTTGTTGCGGGCGAAATCCATGCCGCCAACCATCGCGATGATCGCCCCGTTGTTCGGGTTCATCGACACGAAGGCCGACTGCACCTGCGGCAACTGGGTGATGACCCAGTCGTCCTTGCCCTCGGACGCCAGCCAGACCACCGCGCCGGACCGCAGCTTCATGTTCGGCTGCGCCTTGTCGCCCAGCGCGAGCGCGCGCACCTGGCGCAGCCCAGCACCCGAGACCGGGATGAGCTGTCCAGCGCCGGTCATCACCTTGACCAGCGTGGGCGTGGCGCTGAGCACCACACTGCACTGCATGCCGTCGGCGGGGGTGTGGTCGGCGCAGGCCTGCTCGACCGCGTCGGGAATGGCATCGAGCGCGGTGGGCAGATCGACGAAGGCATCCGGTCCGCGATACGGCTGCCGCAGCTCATACGCCAGCACCCCGGCCTGCACAGCCTTCCATGCGGCGAACTGGTCGCGGGCGCGGATGGTGGTGTAGACATTCAGCCCGCGGGTATAGGCGGCTTCCTGATAGCGGTCGAACACCATCTGGCGCACCGTCTCCGTGATGTAGCCCGCATGGATGTCCTGGTCGGGTTGCGCGGTGCGCAGCGCCAGTGGCTCGTCACGCGCCTGCTGCGCCTGCGTCTGGCTGATCCAGCCGAGCTGCTGCAGGCGCGCCAGCACATGCAACTGGCGTTGCCGCGCGCGCTGCGGGTTGTTGATCGGGTTGTAAGCCGATGGAGCCTTGGGCAAACCGGCCAGCATGGCCATTTGCGCCAGCGAGAGTTGATCGAGCGGCTTGGCGAAATAGGCCTGGGCCGCGGCGCCAAAGCCATAGGCCTTGCGTCCCAGAAAAATCTGGTTCATGTAGAGCTGCAGGATCTGATCCTTGCTCATCTGCTGCTCGATCTTCAGCGCCAGCAGCACCTCGAACAGCTTGCGAGTGAAGGTCTTCTCGCGCGACAGGTAGAAATTACGCGCCACCTGCATGGTGATAGTCGACGCCCCCTGGCTGCGCGAGCGTTCGAGATTGGCCAGCAGCGCGCGGGCGACGCCCGGCCAGTCGATGCCGCCGTGCTGATAGAAGCGGTCGTCCTCTGTGGCCAGCACCGCCTTTTTCATTAGATCGGGCATCTGTCCGATCGGCACGAACACCCTGCGCTCCTCGCCAAACTCGCCGAGCAGCAAGCCATCTGCGGAATACACCCGCAGGGGGATTTGAGGCTGGTAGTCCTGCATCTCGGAGATATCTGGCAAGCGCGGCCAACTGAACGCCAGCACCAGCCCCACAATGAGCGCCGCCGCCAGCAACAGCCCGACTGCGGCAACCGCGAGGCCGATCAGGGCGCGCCACCACCCAGGCATGCGCGCGCGGGGCGCTGAGGGCGGTGGGGAGGCAGAAGATGTGCTCATGGAATCAGGTGGACGAATATGCCCGCATGCTGCTTTGGTGAGCGGCCGGCGCCATCAGGAAAGAGCCCGCCGGGTTTTTGGCGCCAGGGCGTCAGGATGGTACGGCGAGAAGTTTTGTTGCAAATTATAAAAATCCGCGCTCCTGTGCCGTCAGAATGCACAAGACACAGTGCCCGCAGACGTCGTGGGAGTTTTGCAACGCTTTTGCAGCAAGCCGGGGTTTACACGTTATTGAATCAAGGACTTGTTGTTAGGATCGAACAAAAAATATGCAGTCGCAGCACAAACAATCCGTAGCGCGAGCGGGGGTCAGCACGCATTTCGATGCGCCAAAAAGCTGGCATTCGATTCTGCGCACAACGTTGCAAATCTAATCGGGGGGTCTTCAGTGGCCACATTAGGCAGTCTGTTTCGCAAGCGCCACGCGCCGATGATCGGGCTGGACATCAGCAGTTCCAGCGTCAAGCTCGTTGAGCTCGACATGGACGACCGCGGTCAGTACACCTTGCTGCGCGCTGCCATGGAGCCCCTCGAGAAGGGAGCGGTGGTCGACGGCAACATCGAAAAGCTCGACGAAGTGGTCGAAGCTGTGCGCAAGGTCGTTCGCAAGAGCGGCACCAAGGCCAAGCAGGTCGCCATGGCACTGCCGCCGTCCGCTGTCATCACCAAGAAAATTGTGCTTCCCGGCGAACTGCGCGAGGAAGAAATCGAGGTGCAGGTGGAAAGCGAAGCCAATCAGTACATTCCCTTCGCCATCGACGAAGTCGCGCTCGATTTCAGTGTTCTCGGCCCCAGCGCCACCTCCCCCGGCGATCAGGAGGTGCTGATCGCCGCGTCACGCCGCGAAAAAGTGGATGACCGCCGTGGTGTTGCCGAGGCCGCCGGGCTCAAGCCGGTGGTGATGGACATTGAGGCGTTCGCATCGCGTCTGGCTGCTCAGCGCCTCATCGAACGTCTGCCCCGCGCCGGTCTGGACCTGCTGGTTGCCCTGTTTGAAGTGGGCGCAAGCTCCACCAGCCTGCAAGTGCTGCGCAACGGCGAAACCCTGTACGACCGCGATCAGGCTTTTGGCGGCGCACAACTCACTCAGATGATCGCCCGAACCTATGGGTTTTCGCTGGAAGAAGCCGAGACCAAGAAGCGCGCTGCCGACCTGCCCGACGACTACCCCACCCAGGTGCTCGCGCCCTATATGGACAGCCTCACACAGGAAGTGGCGAGGGCGCTGCAGTTTTTCTACCGCGCCACGCCGTTCGGCCGGGTCGACTACATCCTGCTGGCGGGCGGTTCGTCGGCCTTGCCCGGGTTGGCAGAAAAGATCACGGCAACAGCCTCCGTCGCCTGTATGGTCATCAACCCCTTCGAAGGCATGGCGGTTGCCGAAACCGTGCGCGAAAAGAAGCTGCGCAGTCAGGCGCCTTCCTACCTGACCTGCTGCGGTTTGGCGATGCGGCGTTTCCTGCAATGAGGCAGAAACGGGATCTGTCATGAATATCGTCTTGATCAACCTTCTTCCCCACCGGGAGGCCACGCGAAAGAAGCGGCGCGAGGCGTTCTATGTGGGGGTTGTCGCGTCCATCCTGGTGGGTGGTCTGGTTCTGGCGCTGGGTTATACCGTGCTGAGTGAAATGATCACCCAGCAGCAAAGTCGCAACGACTTCTTGAAAGCTGAAAACACCAAACTCGATGGCCAGATCAAGGACATTGCCTCCCTCAAGGCCGAGATCGAGGCGCTGCGTGCGCGGCAAGATGCAGTCGAAAGCCTGCAGGCCGACCGCAATCTGCCCGTCCATCTGTTCGACGATCTCACGCAGGACACGCCGGCCGGTGTGCAACTCTCACAAATCCGGCAAGACGGCGCCACGGTGCTCATTCAGGGAGTGGCGCTCAGTCAGGAGCGGGTGGCAGATTTTCTGCGTAACCTCAGCCGTCCGAGTGGCTGGCTGGAAAAACCCGAATTGATCGAAATCCGCTCGCAAATTTCTCCTGCGAGTGCAGGCAATGCGGCACGCGTCGTGGCGCAGTTTCAGTTGCGCGCCACCCTCAAGCGGCCCACTCCGGCGGGCGCTGCTTCGGGTGCTATGTCGGGTGCTGGCACGGGCTCTGGCCCCTCAGCGGCCACTCCCAAGAAGTCGTGAGGCGATCTATGGCGACTTCCAATCTATCAAAAATCGACCTGAACGGTGTGTTTCAGGACATCTCAGCCCAGTTTCGCGGCCTCAACCCCAACGACCCCGGCGCCTGGCCCAAGTGGCCGCGATACGCAGTATTCGCAGCTGCCTTTGCACTGACGCTGGGTCTGGGTTGGTATGCCTGGCTTTCGGGCACGCGCGATCAACTCACCTCCGCGCAGCAGGAAGAAGTCACCCTGCGCGAGCAGTACAAGACCAAGCTCGAACAGGCTGTCAGTCTCGACCTGCTCAAGGCGCAGAAAGCCCAGGTGCAGCAGTACGTGGCGCTGCTTGAAAAGCAGCTACCGAGCAAGGCCGAGATGGACGCGCTGCTGTCTGACATCAACCAGGCGGGCATCGGCCGTGGCCTTCAGTTCGAGTTGTTCAAGCCGGGGCAGGTGGACGTCAAGCCCTACTACGCCGAGCTGCCCATTTCGATCAAGCTGCAGGGCGGCTATACCGATCTGGCGGGTTTTGCCACCGACATTGCCAAGCTCTCGCGCATCGTCACCCTCAACAACATCAGCCTGACCGCCGCCACCGCCAAGTCCGGCGCGCCGATGGTGATGGACGCCACCGCCAAGACCTTCCGCTATCTCGACGCCGATGAAATTGCTGCACAGGCGCAGGCTGCGAAAAAGACCGGGGGCAAGAAATGAACGCACAGCACTCCGCCTTGCGTCTACGCCGAGTCGCGCTGGCCGCGCTGTCGGCTGCTTTCCTGTCGGCCTGCGGTCAGCAACATGAAGACCTGCGCGCCTGGATGGCGCAGCAGCGTGCCAGCATGCATCCGCACATCAAGCCCATCGAGCCGCCCAAGCCTTTCATTCCCGCGACCTATGACCCGGCCGCCGGCACCGACCCGTTTTCCACCGCAAAGCTCGAAGTTGGCGTCAAGCAGGAAGTGCAACAGCTCAACCCCCTGCTGCAGGCGGAACTGGCGCGGCCCAAACAGCCGCTTGAAGCCTATTCGCTCGACCAGATTCAGATGGTCGGCAGTGTCAAGGTCAAGGGCCAGCAATACGCCCTGCTCAAGGCGGGCAACCTGCTGTACCGGGCGCATGTGGGCGAATACGCCGGTCAGCATTTCGGAAAAATCACCAAAATCACCGATAGCGAAGTCGATTTGAGGGAGCTGGTGCAAGACGCGACAGGCGACTGGGTCGAACGCCCGGCAACCCTTCAATTGCAGGAGAGCACACAATGAATACGCCAATCAAACGGCATCTGGCGGCAGCACTTCTGGCCGTTGCGGCTGTTTTGAGTGTCTGCGCCAGTCCGGCACAAGCGGCAGGTAACGCCATCCAGAGCGTCAACGCCAGTCGGCAGGGCACCGAAACCGTTGTGCAGATCAATCTCGCCCAGCCCCTGGCGGCGGCGCCGAACGGGTTTGTCATCGACCAGCCGGCCCGCATCGTGCTCGATTTTCCTGGAGTGGACTCGACGCTGGAGCGCCAGACGGTCAACTTCGAGCAGGGCAATCTGCGCTCTGCCAATGTGGTGCAGGCCCAGGGGCGTACCCGTGTGGTGCTCAACCTGCGGCAATCCGCCACCTACAAAACACAGATCGAAGGCAACCGCCTGCTCGTGCTGCTCAAGACCACGCATGAGCAGACCGCTCCCAGCTCCGCAGCCACCGGTGCGCCGCAGGCGCAGACCGTGCACTTTGCTGACAACCTCAATACCCAGCAGCTTGCGCTGCGTGCCATCAATTTCAAGCGCAGCGTGGACGGCGCGGGGCGCGTGATCGTCAACCTGCCCAACAATCAGGTCGGCGTGGACATTCATCAGCAGGGTCAGAACATCGTGGTCGATTTCCTCAAGACCTCGTTACCCGCAGACCTGCGGCGTCGGCTCGACGTGACCGACTTCGCCACGCCGGTCACCTCCATCACCACTTTTCAGATGGGCGACAACGTGCGCATGGTCATCCAGCCCAATGGTGACTATGAGCAAAGCGCTTATCAAGCCGACGACCAGTTCGTCGTTGAACTCCGTCGGGTGCAGCCCAATCCAGATGCGCTGGTGCAAGGCAACGGCCCCGGCTTCCACGGCGAAAAGCTCTCGCTCAATTTCCAGAACATCGATGTGCGCTCGCTGCTGCAGGTGTTTGCCGACTTCACGCATCTGAATGTAGTCGTCAGCGATTCCGTCACCGGCAACCTCACCCTGCGCCTGAAGGATGTGCCCTGGGATCAGGCGCTGCAGGTCATCCTGCGCGCCAAGGGTCTGGGCGAACGCAAGGAAGGCAATGTGCTCTGGATTGCTCCGCGCGATGAAATCCTCGCCCGCGAAAAGGCCGACCTCGAGGCAAAGAAGTCGCTGAGCGCACTGGAGCCCGTGAAATCCGAAACCTTCCAGCTCAACTACCAGAAAGCGGCCACCGTGGTCGCCATGCTGACCGGTGCCGCCGGCGGCGTGCAATCTGGCGCAGCCGCCACCCCGTCGCCCATCCTGCTGCCTGGTGTGCCCAGCGCCGCAGCCCCCACCTCGCGCATCCTCTCCCCGCGCGGCACCGTACTGGCCGATCCGCGGACCAACCAGATTTTTGTCACCGACATTCCTTCCAAACTGGAAGAGGTGGCTAAGCTCATCGCCAAAATTGACAAGCCGGTGCGCCAGGTGATGATCGAGGCACGCATCGTCGAGGCCAGTGATCAGTTTGGACGGAGTCTTGGTGTGAAGCTGGGCTTCCTGAATAACAATCTTCCCGGGAAAGGGAACAATCCTGGGATTTCTGTTTCCGGTAACTATCTCGGTGTCTCGCAGCAAACCGGTCAAAATAATGCGACTGGAGCCTCTCTGACGGATTCTCAGTTTGTCAATCTGCCTGCATTCGGGCTTGCAGGCAGCTTGCTTGCCGGTGCCACACCATCATCTTTAGGTATAAGTCTTTTTAATGCTGCCGCCAATCGATTTATCAATCTCGAACTTTCCGCGATGGAGGCTGATGGCAAGGGCAAGATCATTTCTTCACCTCGTGTCATTACTGCTGATTTGAGTAAAGCCACTATCGAGCAGGGCACAGAAATTCCTTACCAGCAGGCCACATCCAGCGGCGCGACTGCGGTGACTTTCAAGAAGGCCGTTTTGAGCCTGGATGTGACGCCGCAAATCACGCCAGATGGCAACGTGATCATGAGCGTGGAGATTCACAAGGACAGTCCGGGTGCGTCCACGGCAGGCGTGCCGTCCATCAATACCAACACTGTGACAACGCAGGTCCAAGTAGAGAACGGCGGCACGGTAGTCCTGGGTGGTATTTATACATCGCAGGAACAAAATCAAACGGATAAAGTTCCCTTGCTTGGGGATATTCCAGTTCTAGGAAACTTATTCAAAAACAATAGCAAGATGTATAATAAGAATGAGTTGATGGTTTTCCTGACACCGAAAATTGTCACTTCGGCAGATCTTGCTCAGTGAGCCGATGCCTGAAAATTTCTCGTGATTGATAAAGGTTCTGTATTAAGAGCATCTTCTTAGTCGGCCTCATGGGCGCCGGAAAAACGACCGTGGGCCGAACCCTGGCGCACCGCGTGGGGTATCAGTTCATCGACAGCGACCATGAGATCGAGCAGGAGCAGGGCTGCAGTATTACCGCCCTGTTTTCGCGCGTGGGTGAAGCGGGATTTCGGGACATCGAGGCGCGCGCTATCGACGCGCTGACGCTGCGCGAAGGTATCGTGCTGGCCACTGGCGGCGGGGCGGTGCTGCGGGCGGAAAACCGCAAGGCGCTGCGTGAACGTGGGACCGTGGTGTATCTGCGCGCCAGCCCCGACGATCTTGCGCATCGTCTCCGGCATGACCGCAGCCGTCCGCTGTTGCAGCAGGGCGATGCGCGGGCCAAACTGCACGAGCTGTTTCGCGTGCGCGATCCGCTGTACCGCGAGACGGCGCATTTCGTCATCGACACCGGGAGGCCTTCCGCGGCGCTGCTGACGAATATGGTGCAGATGCAGCTCGAGCTGGCCGGGGTGCTGCCGACGTCGGGCAGTCCGTCCTGATCTGCTTTGTTCGTCGCCGTGTCGCTGTGCGGCCATGGCGCGGGCTTGCGGTGGCCGTATGAATCTGCTCCCGCTTTCTACAATAGCGGCATGATCCCGACTGGACTTCTCATGACCACCGTCCGTATTGCGCTAGATCGCCGTGCGTATGACATTCGCATTGCGTCCGGGCTGCTTGATTCTCCTGATGCGTTCGCCACCGTTGCGTCAAATCAGGCCACCGCGCTGATTGTCAGCAATACCACCGTGGCGCCGCTATATGCAGCCCGTCTCGAGCGCAGTCTCGCGCCGCATTTTGCCCGCGTGCTGCATTGTGTGCTGCCGGACGGCGAGCAGTACAAAACCTGGGAAACCCTCAACCAAATTTTCACCGACCTGCTGCGTCACCAGTGCGACCGCAAAACCACGCTGTTTGCGCTGGGCGGCGGAGTGATCGGCGACATGACCGGGTTTGCCGCAGCCAGTTACATGCGCGGCGTGCCTTTCGTGCAGGTGCCCACCACCCTGCTGGCGCAGGTGGATTCGTCGGTGGGCGGCAAGACCGCGATCAATCATCCGCTGGGCAAGAACATGATCGGCGCGTTCTATCAGCCCCGGCTGGTGGTGGCCGATCTGGCCACTCTGCACAGTCTGCCGCAGCGCGAGTTGTCGGCTGGCCTGGCCGAGGTCATCAAGCATGCGGCGATTGCCGATGTCGATTTTCTGGTCTGGTTGGAAGCGCACATCGATGAGCTGATGGCTCGCGACGACACGGCGCTGGCCGACGCCGTGGCGCGCTGCTGCCGCATCAAGGCGCATGTGGTGGCGCAGGATGAAACCGAGGCCGGGCTGCGCGCCATTCTCAATTTTGGCCACACGTTCGGCCACGCGATCGAGGCTGGCATGGGCTATGGCAACTGGCTGCATGGGGAGGCAGTGGGCGCTGGCATGGTGCTGGCTGCCGATCTGTCCGTCCGTCTGGGCTTGTTGGAGCGGAAGGACGCCGAACGTCTGGCGCGGCTGATCGCCCGCGCCGGTCTGCCGGTGCAGGCGCCCGATCTGGGCGCGGCGCGCTGGGCCGAGTGGATGCAGGTGGACAAGAAAACCGAGGGCGGCGAAGTGCGGTTCGTGCTGCTCGAAGGGCTTGGGCGGCCGGTCTTGCGTGCGGCGCCGATGGATACGGTGCAGGACAGCATTACCGCACATCTTCAGCCGCAGCGGCCTGCTCCGTCGGCATGACCGTGGCGGTTCAGGCGCTAGGGGCGCCGCATTTGGCGTTCTATGCCTGCAGCGACGTCACCTCGCGCGGACGCGAGCATGTCGAGCCGGCACCCACCGACCGCAGCGGCTATCAGCGCGACCGCGACCGCATCATCCACAGCACCGCGTTTCGCCGCCTGGAATACAAGACCCAGGTGTTCCTCAACCACGAGGGCGACCTGTTTCGCACCCGGCTGACGCACAGCTTGGAAGTGGCGCAGATCGCGCGCTCGCTCGCCCGTGCTCTGCGTCTCAACGAGGACCTGACTGAGGCGCTGGCGCTGGCGCACGACCTTGGGCACACCCCGTTCGGCCACGCCGGGCAGGATGCGCTGGGCGCGTGCATGCGGCGCCACGCGCCAGAGGGCGGCGGCTTCGAGCACAACCTGCAGTCACTGCGGGTGGTGACCACCTTGGAAGAGCGCTACGCCGCGTTCAACGGCCTGAACCTGAGCTTCGAGACCCGCGAGGGCGTGCTCAAGCACTGTTCGCGCCGCAATGCCGAGCGGGTGGGTGAGGTCGGCGCGCGCTTTCTGCGCGGTGGCCAGCCGAGCCTGGAGGCGCAGATCACCAATTTGGCCGATGCCATTGCCTACAACAATCACGATATCGACGACGGCTTGCGCGCCGGACTAATCGACCTGGAGGAACTCCAGACAGTGCCCTTCTTTGCCGGGCATCTGGACGCGGTGCGGCGCGCCTATCCGGGCGTGCAGGGGCGGCGGGTCGTGGCCGAGACCATCCGCCGCATGATCTCCGCGCTCATCAAGGATCTGGTGGAGGAAACAGCGCGGCGCATTGCGCAGGCCGGTGTGGATTCCCCCGCCGCCGTGCGCGCCGCGCCGCCGCTGGCTGCGTTCAGCGCGCCGGTGCAGGAGCAATTGCAGCAATTGCAGAAACTGCTGCTGCACCGGCTCTATCGCCATCCCGAGGTGCTGCGCAACACCACTAAGGCGCAGCGTCTGCTGACCGAACTGTTCGATGCCTATCACGCCGATACCCGCCTGCTGCCGCGTGACTATCAGCGCGAGGATGCTGCGCGGCAGCCGCGCGCCATCGCTGACTATCTGGCGGGCATGACCGACCGCTACGCCATCCGCGAACACCAGCGCCTGTTTTCCATGCGCGACTGGCCGGTGTATTGAGGCGTGCCCGGTGGCTTCTCCACTCCAGCTCTCGCCATGGATGGAGAGGCAGAAAAGCACCACATGCACGCTTGAGGGAGGCTGGGTGGGGGGAAATCCCCAGCGTCAGGGCGTCAGCGCGTAGAGGAGGCCGGTCTGGAGCTTGAGTTGCGCAATGGATGCTGCCGCGTCGAAGCGCGATTGCAGCACCTGCCGCGTGGACTCCAGCGCGCTGCGCCGGGCGAGCAACCAATCGGACAAACCCGCTTCGCCCAACTGGTGGGCGCGCAACATGCGGCTGCTGGCCTGGGTCTGCACCTGCGCGGCCTGCTCGGTGGCCTTCACAGCGCCGACCTGTGCCTGCGCGATGGTGTAAAGGCGCTGAAAATCCGCGTCGGACTGCGCCTGCAGATCACGCAGCCGCCATTGCGCAGCGTCGGCTTCGGCCAGCGCCGCACGCTCCTGCGACACCCGCGCCGCGCCACCGAACGGCATGGCGAATTGCAGGCCGACAATGCGCTCGCTGCCTCCCCGATCGGACCCGATGTAGGCGCCTACGGTGGGTTGTGGCGTGCGCGCGGCATGGGTCTGTGCCGCCATGGCCTGCGCCTTCTGCACCGCGGCGCGTTGCTCGGCCAACAGGGGATTGGACTGGGCTGCCTGCGCAGCGAGTTGCTCGGCGTTCAGGGTCGGCAGCGCAAGCACACTGGGGTCTGACTGCCCCTGCAGGTCGCCGCGGCGTCCCAACTGCGGATAGCGCGCGAACAAGGCGGCGCGGCTGCTCGCTGCCATGCCCTGCGCCAGCAGCAGGGCCGATTGCGCCCGGGCCTGCTCGGCCTGCATCTGCTCCAGCTCCAAAACGCTCGCATCGCCCAGGGACTGGCGGCGTTGCAGCGCCTTGACCTGGGCATCGATCAGGTCAAGGTCTTGCTGCGCCAGCGCCGCCTCGGCCTGCGCGCGCTGTGCGGAGAACCAGGCAGTCAGCATGTTGCCGAGAAGCTGCTGACGCGCCGCCAACAGCGTGGCCTGCGCAGAGACCGTCAACGCGTCGGCCATGCGGCCATCGGCCTGCGCCTGCGCGTGCAGTCGCAACGGGCGGTTGATGAGCAACTGCCATTCGTTGTAGCGTCCACTGTCCGGCAAAGACTCGATGCGGCGTTGCTGCACCTGCGCCTGTGCGGTGAACTCGTTGACTCCGGCGCGCAGCACGTCGCCGTTTTGCGCGGCCGCTTGCTGCAAGGCCTGTGCTTCGTGCAGCGCCGGGGTGGAGGCGAGGAGCTGATCGACCGCGACGACTTGCGGCAGGCTGGGGCTGGGTAGATCGCTGAGGCTGGGCAGAGCGGTTTGCGCAGTGGGTGCGGCTGCGGATTTCGCCAGACTTCCCTCGCCAGCCCAGCTTGGGGCGGCGGTGAACGCAAGTGCCAGGGCAGCAGCCAAGGCCTGCAAGGTGTGTGGTTGGGATGAAAAGTTCATCAGACGTTCTCCGTCGATTGGGCTGCAATGTCGCCGTCGCGTTCCTGGCGCTGCAAGCCGAAGCGGGCAAACAGCAGGGGCAGCAGCACCAGAGTCAGGGCGGTGGAACTCACCAGCCCGCCGACCACGACCACGGCCAGGGGTTTCTGAATTTCCGAACCCGGCCCGGTGGCCGACAGCAGGGGGATGAGACTGAACGCGGTGATGGTGGCGGTCATCATCACCGGCCGCAGGCGGCGCATGGCGCCTTCGCGCACGGCTTGCAACAATGGCAGGCCGCGCTGCAACAGCTCGTTGAAGTGGCTGACCAGCACCACGCCGTTGAGCACCGCAATGCCCAGCAGCGCGATGAATCCCACCGAGGCCGGCACCGACAGGTATTGCCCGCTGGCCCACAGCGCAATCACCCCGCCCACCAGCGCGAAGGGAATGTTGGCGAACACCAGCACCGATTGCCTCACCGAGCCGAAGGTGGTCATCAGCAGCACGAAGATCAGCGCCAGCGCCACCGGCACCACCAGCCCCAGGCGGGCGGCGGCGCGCTGCTGGTTTTCGAACTGACCGCCCCATTCCAGCCGCGTGCCTTCGGGCAGCTTGACCTGGGTGGCCACGGCCTGCTTGGCCTCGGCCACATAGCTCACCAGATCGCGCCCGCTGACATTGGCCTGCACCGAAGCGAAGCGGCTGCCGTCTTCATGCGCCACCAGCACCGGGCCTTGCGTGGGAGTGAGCTTGGCGAGCTGCGACAGCGGGTAGGCGGTGCCGTCCGGCGCGGTGATCATCACATGCGCAAACGCCAGCGGGTTGCTGCGCAGATCGGTGCCACCGCGCAGCAGCAGCGGGGTGCGGCGCACCCCTTCGAGCACCATGCCCTGCGGCTGGCCCTCGACCAGTGCGCGCAGGTCTTGCTGCAGGCTGTCCACGTCGAACCCGGCGCGACCTGCAGCCAACCGGTCGACCTGCACAGTGAGGTACTGCACGCCTTCGGGTCGGGCGGCCAGCACTTCTTCCGCTCCCGGCACGGTCTTGAGGGTCTGTGCCACCTGTTGTGACAGATCGCCAAGCTGGGCGATATCCGGGCCGAAGATTTTCACCACCAGATCGCCGCGCGCGCCGGTGAGCATTTCTGACACCCGCATCTCGATGGGCTGGGTGAAGCCATAGTCCACACCGGGAAAGCGCTCCAGCACCTTGCGCATGGTGGCGATCACATCGTCCTTGCTGCCGCGCCATTCCGAGGCGGGCTTGAGCACCAGGAAGGTGTCGGTTTCGTTCAGCCCCATGGGGTCCAGGCCGAGATCGTCCGAGCCGCTGCGGGCGACGATGGACTGGATTTCGGGTACCTCTTTCAGCAACGCCTGCTGCACCCGCAGGTCGAGCGCGGCGGTGGCGCCCAGGCTGACCGAGGGCAGCTTCTGCAACTGCACGATCACGTCACCTTCGTCGAGCGTGGGCATGAAGGTCTTGCCCACCCGGGTATAGGCCCAGCCTGCGGCCAGTAGCGACAGCAACGCGACGGCCACGACGATGCGGCTATGGGCAAAGCTCCAGTTCAGCACGCGCTGATAACCGGCAGACAGCTTGCGCACCAGCCACGGGTCGGTGTGCGGCATGGTCTTGAGCAGATACGACGCCATCACCGGCACGATGGTCAGGGCAATCAGCAGCGACGCACCGAGGGCGAACACGATAGTGAGCGCTACCGGCCGGAACAGCTTGCCTTCCAGCCCTTCGAGGGTGAGCAGCGGCAGGAAGACGATGGCGATGATGGCCACGCCCGACAGCACCGGCCCGGAGACTTCCGACACGCCGCGCAGGATGCGCCCGAGCCGGTCGGTGGTGGCGCCTCCAGGCGTGTGATCCGGCGCGTGCTCCGGGTCGTGGCTCATGTGGTTGACCAGGTTTTCCACCACCACCACGGCGGCATCCACCAGCATGCCCAGCGCAATGGCCAGACCGCCCAGGCTCATGAGGTTGGCGCTCAGGCCGAACCCGCGCATCAGGATGAAGGTCGCCAGCGCCGCCAGCGGCAGGGTGATGGCCACGACCAGCGCCGCGCGCCAGTTGCCGAGAAACAGCAGCAGCATGACCACCACCAGCACCACGGCCTCGCCCAACGCTCGGGTCACCGTGCCCACGGCGCGCTCGACCAGCTGGCTGCGGTCATAGAACACTTTGATCGACATGCCCAGTGGCAGCCGCGGCTCCAGCTCGGCCAGACGCTCTTTCACGCCACGGATGACCTGCTGCGCATTGGCGCCGCGCAGGCCGAGGACGATGCCTTCCACCGCCTCGCCCTTGCCGTCTGCAGTGACGACGCCATAGCGCGTGCTGCTGTCCACGCCGACCTGCGCCACATCGCCAATGCGCACCGGTGTGCCGCGCACGGTGGCGATCACCGTGTTGCGGATGTCGTCGGCGCTGGCGAAGGCGCCCTGCACACGCACGATGCGGGTTTCCTCGCCTTCGTCCAGGCGACCGGCGCCGTCATTGCTGTTGTTGACCTGGAGCGCGGTGCGCAGCTGGTTCAGCGACAGCCCCCAGGCGGCCAGCCGCGCCGGGTCGGGCTGTACCGCAAAGGCGCGCACATCGCCGCCGAGCATGTTCACATCAGCCACGCCGGGCACGGTGCGCAACACCGGACGGATCAGCCATTGCAGCGCGCTGCGCTTGGTCTCCAGGCTGGCTTGGCCCTCGAGGGTGAACATGTAGAGGTCAGACAGGGGCGTGGTGATCGGGGCCAGCCCACCTTGTGCCGAAGCGGGCAGATCGCCGCGCACATTGGCCAGCGCCTCGCCCACCTGCTGCCGCGCCCAATACACGTCGGTGCCCTCAGCGAAGTCCACCGTGATGTCGGCAATACCGTACTTCGAGGTCGAGCGCACGATGCGCTTGTTGGCAATGCCCAGCACTTCCTGCTCGATGGGCAGCACCACGCGGGTCTCCACTTCTTCCGGGGTCATGCCCGGCACTTTCATGATGATCTTCACCTGCGGCGACGACACATCCGGAAAGGCGTCGATCGGCAGCGCCCGCCAGGCAAAAATGCCGCCCACCGCCAGCGCCAGCATGGCGCCGAGGGTGAGCAGGCGCTGGCGCAGCGCGCCGTGCGTGAGAAACATGACGTTCATGGCGCCACCTCACCCGCCGCCGCTTTGATCGCCACCACGCCGGTGGCCGCCACTTTGTTGCCGGACTTCAGCGTCCCGCTGACCATCACCACGTCATTGAGCCGCCCCGCCACGGTCACCGGAACGATGCGAAAGCCGTCCTTGGTCGAGACCAGAACGGCATCGCGTCCGCCCATCTGCGTCAACGCGGCAGGTGGCACGCGCCACACCCCAGCCTGCGCGGGCAGGCTCAGCCGTGCCTGCACCACGCCACCCGCCTGCAAATTGCCAGGCTGCGTGACGCGCACGCGGATCAGCACGCTCTGCCCCGCGTTCAGCGCGGTGGATTTGGCCTGCACCACACCCTTGGCTTGCAGCGCTGGAACCTCCACTTCAGCACCCACTTGAAGCATCGCAGCCTGCTGCGGGCTGGCGTCGATCTCCAGCCACAACGGCCCTTGCTGCGCGATGCGGAACAGCGGCGCGGCCACATCGACCCGTTGCCCCGGCACCGCCGTGGCCTCAGTGATGACTCCGGCGATGGGCGCGCGCAGCACGGCCACGCCGTTGAGCGCGGTGCCCCCGGCGGCGAGTTTGAGCGCCAGATCGCGCTCGGCCAGCAGGGCCTGGGCCTCGCGGCTCTGCGCCTGCGCAGCATTTAGCCGGGCGCTGGGCACGATGCCCTCACTCACCAGGATGCTGTCACGCTGGAGCTGTCGCTGCGCCAGATCAAAGCGGCTTTGCGCCTCGCTGCGCTCGCGCTGCAGTTGGGCCACTTGCGGGCTGCTGAGTTCGGCCAGCGGTTGGCCGCTTTTCACCATGTCGCCCGGGTTGACCAGCAGCTTGGTGATCAGCCCGGCTGCGGGCGCGGACACGACCGCTTGCTGCGACGGCGGCACCGTCACGCGGGCAGGCAGGTCGATCTGCGCAGCGGTAGCAGGTTGTACCGTGGCCAGGCGCACGCCCAGCGCGGTCTGCTGGTCGAGAGACATGGCGATGAGGCCGGGCGTGGCGGCTTGCGCCGAACAGGGCATGGCAAGCAAGGTCAGGCTCAGCAGGCTGGCGGACAGGGCGCATGCCAGCGGGCAGCGCGACAAAGGAATGTTGTGCATCGTGCATCCCGGCAGCGCCGGGCTCCATCTGGGACTGGGTCGATCATCCGCGTGACAGGTTGCACCTGTGTTTCACGCGTGTTGCGGCGCTGTGATGCGGCAGCGCGTGCTGCCGCCCTAGCGCATCAGGCCAGAGTGGAGGGCGGGGCTTGGCCGGGAGGCGGCTGGCCGTGATGGACACGCGGCAGCGCGCTGTCCGGTGTCTGCGGCCAGTGAGTGGCCGCGAGGGCTGCAGATGCAGCTTGCAGCGTGAACGGCAGGCTGAAGGTGAGTGCCGTCGGGATGATTTTCTGGGCGACGAAGGCGTGAGCCAGACGAACCTGCGACAGCCGAGACTGCGCAATGCCTGGCGCCAGTTCGATATCGCTCGGCTCGGGCGCATGCAGGCTCAGCCCGGCTTGCTGTACGGCATGCCTGTGGTCGTTGGCAAGGCAGGCCAGACCGTCAAACTGCGCGCTGGCCTGCACTTCCTCCACGGCCGACATGGCGTGGATGTGCCAGCCGTTCTGCACCGGCTGGCCCAGATGTCCATGAATGAACGGCATCAGCCCAAGCAGCAGCATCAGCATGGAAAACCAGGCTGTGCGCAGAGTGGAGAAGCCGGCGGTCATGGAGGTTTCGGGGGGATTTGCAGGAATTTGTAACAAATATAACCAGATCAACAATGACCCGCACGCCAGGGGGGTTTTGACCGGCTTGCTGTGCGGTGCAGCACAGCACCTGGGTGCGCGTCGTATTTCTAGAATGCCCGCATGAGCGCCGCGCGCAAACCCTCCCCGCCCAAACCCTTGGCCGAGCCTTCGCCAACCCCGAGCGGACCTGATGTGGGCAAGGCGGTCAAGGCCAAGCCGTCAAGGCCGTCGCCGCTCGCCCGGCTAGGCCTGCGCAGCGATTGGGACGTTGTGTTGCACCTTCCACTGCGCTATGACGATGAAACCCGCCTCACCCCGCTGGACGCACTGCACGATGGCGCCACCGTCACCGCCGAGGCCGAGGTGATCGACACGCAGGTGCAGGGTCGAGCGCCGCGGCGGCAGTTGCTGGTGCGGCTGCAGGCGGTCGATCAACCGCACGACACGCTCACCCTGCGGTTGTTCCACTTCTACCCCAATCAGCTCAAGCTAATGCAGCCCGGCGTGCGCCTGAGGGTGCATGGGCAGGTGCGCAACGGGCTGTTCGGCTGGGAGATGGTGCACCCCAACTGGCGCGTCGTGGGTGCGGAAGAGGCCCTGCCGCAAACCCTCACCCCGGTGTACCCGACCACCGCCGGGGTACCGCAGAGCTATTTGCGCAAGGCGGTGCACAGTGCGCTGGGGCGCCTGAGCTGGCACGACACCGTGCCGCAGCTGGAGCTGGCGCGCCATCATCTGCCTGACTTGCAGACCAGCCTGCGTCTGCTGCATGCTCCCCCGGCCTGTGCGCTGCCCGCGCTGGAGGAGGGCGTGCATCCCGCGCAGCGGCGGCTGAAATTCGATGAACTGCTGGCGCAGCAACTTGCGCAGCAGCAGGCCCGCGCCGCGCGTCAGCGCTGGCAGGCGCCGCCCATGCCCAGCAGCAACGGCGTGGACACGCTGCCCGCGAAGCTGCGCGCTGCCATTTCCTTTTCCCTCACCGCCGCGCAGGAACGGTGCGTGGCCGAGATTGCGGCCGATCTGGCGCGGCCTGTTCCCATGCACCGCCTGCTGCAGGGCGACGTGGGCAGCGGCAAGACCGTGGTGGCCGCGCTGGCCGCGGCGCAGGCCATTGCCGCAGGCTGGCAGTGCGCGCTGATGGCGCCCACCGAAATCCTCGCGGCGCAACACGCGCGCAAGCTGGCCGACTGGCTGGAGCCGCTCGGGGTGCGGGTGGCGTGGTTGTCGGGCAGTCAGACGCGAAAAGAGCGCGAGGCCGCGCTGCAGATGGCCTGCAGCGGGCAGGCGCAACTCGTGCTCGGCACGCACGCAGTCATTCAGTCGCAGGTGCGTTTCGCCCGGCTGGGGCTGGCCATCGTGGACGAGCAGCATCGCTTCGGCGTGGCGCAGCGCCTGGCCTTGCGTGACAGCCTGCGCGCGGGCACCCAGGGCAGCGGGTTGCAGCCGCATCTGCTGATGATGAGTGCCACGCCGATTCCGCGCACACTGGCGATGGCGCTATTCGGTGATCTGGACGTATCCACCATCGACATCCTGCCGCCGGGCCGCACCCCGGTGCGCACCACCGTCGTCAGCGCCGACAGGCGCGACGATCTCATCCATCGTGTCGGCGCGCTCGCCGCGCAGGGGCGGCAGGTGTATTGGGTCTGCCCCCTCGTGGAGGAAAGCGAGACGCTCGATCTGCAAAACGCCGTCGCCACGCACGCCGAACTCAGCGCCGCGCTGGTCGCCCTGCCGCGCGCGGCGGACCAGCCGCCCTTGCGCGCGGGCCTGCTGCATGGCCGCATGAAGGCGGCCGAGAAGCGCGCCACCATGCAGGCGTTCACTGCGGGTGACATCGGCTTGCTGGTGGCGACCACGGTCATCGAAGTGGGCGTGGACGTGCCCAATGCCAGCCTGATGGTCATCGAGCACGCCGAGCGCTTCGGCCTGTCGCAACTGCATCAGCTGCGTGGCCGGGTGGGGCGGGGCGCGACGCAGTCCGACTGCGTGCTGCTGTTCACGTCGCCGTTGTCGCCCCCTGCGCGCGCGCGGCTGGCGGCCATGCGCGAACTCGCCGACGGCTTCGCGCTGGCGCAAAAAGACCTGGAACTGCGCGGCCCTGGCGAACTGCTGGGTCTGCGACAGTCGGGTGTGCCGGGCCTGCGCTACGCCGATCTGGCCCACGACGCTGACCTGCTCGAAGCCGCACGCGACACCGCGCAGCGCCTGTTGCACACCGACGCGCAGGCCGCACGGCAGCACGCCGCGCGCTGGCTGGGCGAGGGCTTCGACTGGCTGTCGGCCTGAGATGACCGCCCCCTGTCTTGCCGCGCCAGTTTTCCCCCACGGGGGTGCCAGTCCCTTCGGAACAGTCGTGCGGAACGGTCTTCTTTCATTGATTAACACAATCTTTCCGTGTTTCTGTTTTAATTCTTTCTATGACATTGACAGAATTGCGCTATATCGTGGCCGTTGCCCGGGAACGGCATTTTGGTCGGGCCGCAGAGGCCTGCTTCGTCAGTCAGCCGACGTTGTCTGTTGCCATCAAGAAGCTCGAGGAAGAACTTGACCTGCGGCTGTTCGAGCGCGGCGGCAATGAGGTGAGTATCACCCCGATTGGCGTGGAAATCGTCGAACAGGCGCAGCGGGTCATCGAGCAAGCCGCCGCCATCAAGGAAATTGCCAAGCGCGGCAAGGACCCGCTGGCCGGGCCGCTGCGGCTGGGCGTGATCTACACCGTGGCGCCGTATTTATTGCCGGAACTTGTGCGCAATGTCATCAAGCGCACCCCGCAAATGCCGCTGTTGCTGCAGGAAAATTTCACTGTGCGGCTGCTGGAAATGCTGCGCACTGGCGAACTCGATGCCGCCATACTGGCCGAGCCGTTCCCCGATCAGGGTCTGGCGATCGCGCCGCTGTACGACGAGCCTTTTCTCATCGCTGTGCCGCGCGATCACCGTCTGGCGCGCAGCAAGGAACTAAGCTCCGACGCGATCCGCGATGAAACCATGCTGCTGCTGGGCACCGGCCATTGTTTTCGCGACCATGTGCTCGACGTCTGCCCGGAGTTCGCTCGCTTCTCGCCCAGTTCGGAAGGCATCCGCAAGAGTTTCGAGGGTTCGTCGCTCGAGACCATCAAGCAGATGGTGGCCTCGGGCATGGGCATCACCGTGGTGCCCAAGCTGTCGGTGCCGCAGCAGAATGTGCCGCACGCGGCAGACCCCAGCACCGACCACGTCTGCTATGTGCCCTTCACTGAACCGGCGCCGACCCGCCGCGTGGTGCTGGTGTGGCGCAAGAGCTTCACCAGGCACGAGGCCATTGTTGCGCTGCGTCAGGCCATCATGGACTGCGATCTGCGCGGCGTGACCATGCTCACGACTTAAGAATCTCCCGCAGTCTTAGGCCTCGGCGTGCACGTCGTGGGTGACGAAGCCCTGCTCGGCGCTGGGTGGGGTGAACCAGTCCGGGTGGTCGAGGGTGCGGCGCATGTCGTCCAGCCCGCTTTGCCAGTGCGCGCGCATTTCGGCACGGCCGAAGGCGTAGTCCTTGCCCTGGCCGTCGAAGGGCTTGTCGCGGTAGATCAGGTGGATGACGTTGTAGCGCTTGTCCTGCGCCATGGCGTCCACCTCTTTGCACAGCGCGTCGCGCCCGCGCACGCCGGGCGGAATGCGCGCGAGCAGATCGCGCAGAATGCGGCGTTGCTCCTGTGCCCGCTGCAGGGTGTGGGTGATCGAGCGGGTGCGGCTGGAATATTGGATGTCCTTCTGCCGCTCGGCCACGTCGAGCAGGGTCTTGGGCAATTCGCCTGCTGCACTCCACAGATCGACCTGGAACACCAGGGTGTGGTGGCTGGGGTGGCCGCCGAGTACCTGTGACAGCGGGGTGTTGGACACCAGGCCGCCGTCCCAATAGAACTCGCCGTCGATCTCCACTGCCGGGAAACCCGGCGGCAGCGCGCCCGAGGCCATGATGTGCTCAGGGCCGAGACGCATCTCGGCACTATCGAATACCACCTGGTTGCCGGTGCGCACATTCACCGCGCCCACACTGATGCGGGTTTCGCCACTGTTGAGGCGGTCGAAATCGACCAGTTTCTGCAGGGTGTCGCGCAGTGGCGCGGTGTCGTAGAAGCTGGCTTGTGTGGCCCTGTTGCCGACCGGCGGCCAGCGAGGCACAAAGAATCCGCGCTGACCTTCAAGAACGGTGCGCAGCCCCTGAAACGCGGCAAGCTGTGGTTGCCAGGGACTCGGGAATCCAGCCCAGTGCCGCGCCGTGTTCCCAGGGCAGCGCGGGTAGAAGCGGGCGCTGCGTGACGGTCTCCCAGAAGGAGTGCAGCGCATTGGCGCGCTGCCCCGGCGCGTTGCCAGCGATCAGCGCTGCATTGATCGAGCCGATGGAAATACCGGCCACCCAGTGCGGATACACCCCGCAGTCCTCCAGCGCCTGCACCACGCCGCACTGATACGCGCCCAGCGCTCCGCCGCCCTGCAGCACCAGCGCGATGCGGTCGTATTGGCGCACCTGCTGCAGCACCGCATCGGCGCGGCAGGACGGCTCGGGCCGGGCTTGCTGGCGCGGCTTGCTGCGGGTGGTGGTGGCGCTCATGACCGTGACCTCAGTTCATGCACCAGCCGTGGCTGGCGACGATGGACTGTCCGGTGAGCGCGGCCGTGGGGAAGGCGGCGAGAAACAGCGCGAGGCTGGCAATGTCGGCGGTGGTGGTGAATTCGCCGTCCACGGTGTCTTTGAGCATGACGTTTTTGATCACGTCGTCTTCGCTGATGCCCAGCTCCTTGGCCTGCTCGGGGATCTGCTTGTCCACCAGCGGGGTGCGCACGAAGCCAGGGCAGATCACATGCGAGCGCACGCCCTTGGGACCGCCCTCCTTGGCCAGCACCCGCGCCAGCCCGAGCAGACCGTGCTTGGCGGTGACATAGGCGCTCTTGAGCTTGCTGGCCTCGTGCGAATGCACCGAGCCCATATAGATGACCACGCCCGCCTTCTTCGCGTACATGCCGGGCAGCACCGCCTTAGTGGTGAGAAAGGCGCCGTCGAGATGGATGGCGAGCAGTTTTTTCCAGTCGGCGAAGGCGAAGTTCTCGATCGGGTTCACGATCTGGATGCCGGCGTTCGACACCAGAATGTCCACCGGCCCGAACGCCTTGGCCACGGCTTCGCAGCCCGCGTTCACCTGGGCTTCATCGGCCACGTTCATGGCCACGCCCATGGCCTTGCCGCCGGCCTTGTTGATGGCCTCGGCCGCGGCGTTGGCGGCGTCGAGATTCAGGTCGGCAATGGCGACCTTGGCGCCGGCCCGGGCGTAGGTTTCGGCAATCTCCTTGCCAATGCCACTGGCGGCGCCGGTGACGATGGCCGTTTTATCCTTGAGGCTCAGTGTTGGGGTCATCAGGAATCTCCTTGAGTGAAAAAGGGCAAACAAGGCCCGATTGAAGCCCACTTGCTGCGCTGCGGCAAGTGATGTGCCGTGATGACGAGACAATGGCCGACAGGGCTTAACCGGGGCTGAAGCGGTCGGCGTCCGCAGGCGCGGCCGCTTGCTGCGCCGCAAACGCCACCTGCACCCGCAGGCCGCCGAGCGGCGCGGTGTCCAGAGTGAGGGTCGCGCCGCAGCGCTCGGCCACGCTGCGCACGATGGCCAGGCCCAGGCCGCTGCCACCGGCCGGGGCGTTTTCACGGCGGTAGAAGCGGTCGAACACCCGTTCGCGGTCCTCCGGCGGAATACCGGGGCCGGAGTCGTCCACCTCGAGAATGGCCATGCGCTGCAGCGCGCCCGACGCGCCAGGGCGCCTCTCGCAGCGCACCCGCACGTCAACCCGGCCGCCTGCCGGGGTGTAGCGCAGGGCGTTGTCCACGAGATTGCGCATCAGGATGCGCAGGCCGCTGGGCGGGGCCAGCACGGTGCAGTCCTCGGCGTCTTCCAGGCCGGCATCCACGCCGCGGGTCTGTGCCAGTTCGGCCGTGTCGGACAGCGCCAGGCGCGCGGTCTCGAGCAGGCTCACCGGGCTGAGCGCCTCCTCGGCGCCGGATTCGTTGCGCGCAAGCAGCAGCAGTTGTTCGACCAGATGGCTGGCGCGGTCGATGCCGCTTTCCAGCCGGGCCAGCGCCACGCTGCGCTGGTTGTCGTCATGCGCGCGTGTGAGCATCTGCACCTGGATTTTGAGCGCTGCCAGGGGCGAGCGCAGTTCATGCGCGGCGTCGGCCACGAACATGCGCTGCGCCTCGAAGGCCTGCCGGGTGCGGGCGAACAGGCCATTCATCGCGCGCACCACCGGCTGCATTTCGCTGACCACGGGGTGAGGGTCGAGCGGATCGAAGCTGGTCGCCGCGCGGCTCTCCAGTTCGAGCGACAGATCGCTCAGCGGCTGCAACGAGCGCCGCACCACCCAGGCCACGGCCAGCAGCAGCAGCGGGGCGATGACCGCCATCGGCCAGATCGAGCGCAGTGCAAAGCCCAGCGCCAGCGCCTGCCGCGTGGCGGTGCTCTGCCCAACCTGAATGGTGCGACCCCCGGCCTGCATGGAATAGACGCGCCACTGCTCATTGCCCACTTGCACATTGGTGTAGCCGAGCACGGCCTGACTGGGCAGATCGCTGCGGGGCCGCGACACATAGATGCGCTTGCCATCGGGCGCCCAGACCTGCACGACGTAATCGACATCATTGCCCGCGCTCACGTCGGGGCCGAAGCCGGGCAGGCCCATGTCACCGCTGGCCAGCGACAGCGCGAGTTGCTGCAGGTGATAGTCGAACACCGCGTCGGCTTCGTTCATGGCGTTGCGAAACACCGCCAGCGCCTGCACCAGTGCCGCCAGGGTGACGGCCACCGAGAGCAGCAGCAGCAGCCGGGCGCGCAGCGATTTCACGCGGCGTCTCCCGCGCCGCCCTCGGAAGGGGCGTCCTCGGGGCTGGGTCGCGCCGCCGCGGGTTCCTTGGCGATCATGTAGCCCATGCCGCGGATGTTGCGGATCAGTTCGGCACCGAGTTTCTTGCGCAGGCTGTGCACATAGACCTCGACCGCGTTGCTCGAAATCTCGTCCTTCCAGCTATAGAGCTTTTCCTCGAGCTGGGCGCGCGACAGAATCATGCCGGGCCGCGCGATCAGCGCTTCGAGCACGGCCCACTCGCGCTGCGACAGGGCCACGGGTTCACCGTCGAGCAGGGCCTCATGCGTGGCCGGATTGAGGCTGATGCGGCCGTAGCTGAACACCGGCTCGGCGCGGCCCGCGGCGCGGCGCAGCAGGGCGCGGATGCGGGCAGAGAGCTCGTCGAGGTCGAAGGGTTTGAGCACATAGTCGTCGGCCCCCGCGTCCAGGCCGGTGATGCGTGCCGAGACGGCGTCTCGCGCGGTGGCGATGAGCACGGGCGTGGTCTCGCGCCGTGCGCGCAGGGCCTTGAGCACGGCGATGCCGTCCATCTTCGGCAGACCGAGATCGAGCAGCACGAGGTCGTACCGTTCGGTGCGCAACGCCGTGTCGGCCAGGGCGCCGTCGCGCACCCAGTCCACGGCATAGCCTTCGCCGCGCAGGGCGTCGAGCACGCTCTCGCCGATCATCATGTCATCTTCAACCAGAAGCAAACGCATGGTCGCAAGGGTGAATTTGTGAATCGCACACCCGCCAGACTGTAGCGGCCCGCGCTTAGACTGCGCTTAACGTGCGGCAGGTCGCTGCCGATCAGCAATCCCAAAAAGATCGTTCCATGCTCCCTCTCGAAGATTCCGGCGCGAAGCGCCTGCCCCGCACCGTCTGGATGCTGGGTTTAGTCAGTCTGTTCATGGACATGTCGTCCGAACTCGTCCACGCGCTCCTGCCGGTCTACATGACCACGGTCCTTGGCCTGAGCGTGCTCAGTGTGGGGGTGGTGGAGGGTATCGCCGAGGCCACGGCGTCGATGCTCAAGGTGGTGTCTGGGGTCTGGTCGGATCGCATCGGCTCGCGCAAATGGCTGGCGGTGACCGGCTATGGCCTGTCGGCGCTGACCAAGCCGCTGTTTCCGCTGGCCACGGGCGCCGCCGAGGTGATTGCGGCGCGTTTCATCGACCGCATCGGCAAGGGCATCCGCGGTGCGCCGCGCGACGCGCTCGTGGCCGACGCCACGCTCCCCGAGCAGCGCAACGCCGCCTATGGCCTGCGGCAGAGCCTGGACACAGTGGGCGCGGTGCTCGGGCCTCTGGCGGCCATCGGCCTGCTGGCCGTCTATGCCGACAACCTGCGGCTGGTGCTGTGGTTCGGCGTGATACCGGCGGTGATCGCGGTGGCGATTCTGGCGTTCGGCGTGCACGAGCCCCGCCGGGCGACGACCGATCCTGGCGCGGCTTCGGCCAGCCACAAACGTCTGGACTGGAGGGCGGCCCGCGAGCTGCCTGCAGCGTTCTGGCAGGTGGTCGGCCTGGCGGCGCTGTTCACCGTGGCGCGGCTGACCGAGGCGTTTCTGGTGCTGCGGGGCGACCAGGTCGGCGTCTCGGTGGTGTGGATTGCCATGGTCACGCTGGTGCTGTCGCTGGCCTACGCGCTGTCGGCCTACCCGGTGGGCCTGCTGGCAGCGCGCTGGGGGCGCAAACGGCTGTTCGCGTTGGGCCTGGCCGTGCTGGCGCTGGCGATGATCCTTCTCGGCGGCCTGCTGCCTCTGGGAATGCCCGGGTTCTGGGCCGGGGTGGCGCTGTGGGGCTTGCACATGGGGCTCACGCAGGGACTACTCTCTTCAGCCGTGGCCGAGGCCGCGCCGCCTGCCTTGCGCGGCACCGCCTTCGGCTTGTATCACCTCACCATCGGGCTGATGCAATTGCTGGCCGCCATCGGCGCGGGCTGGCTGTGGCAGACCATCGGCTCCGGCGCCCTGTTCACACTGGCGGCCGCACTGGCGCTGATCTGCCTGCCGGCCCTCTGGCTGGGGCTGCACGAACCTGCACGATAAAGGACGAGACATGACAACGACCCATGCGATTCGATTCGATCAACACGGCGGCCCCGAGGTGCTGCAATGGCGAGAGCTGGAACTCGGCGCGCCCGGCCCCGGCCAGGTGCTGCTGCGCCAGGAGGCAGTGGGCCTGAATTTCATCGACGTGTATCACCGAACCGGCCTGTATCCGCAGCCGCTGCCGGGCAGCCTGGGCGGTGAGGCCGCCGGGGTGGTCGAAGCGGTGGGGCCGGGGGTGAGCGAGGTCGCCGTGGGCGACCGCGTGGGTTATTGCACCGGCACGCCCGGCGCCTATGCGCAGCGTCGCATCGTGCCGGTGGCGCCGCTCATCAAGCTGCCGGACGACATCACCTTCGAGGTGGCTGCAGCCAGCATGCTCAAGGGCCTGACGGCTTATTACCTGCTGCATCGCACGCGGGCGCTGCAGGCCGGCGATGTGGCCCTGTTCCACGCGGCTGCAGGCGGGGTCGGGCTGATCGCCGGGCAGATGGCGCGGGCGATGGGCGTGAGGTTGATCGGCACCGCGGGCTCCAGGCAGAAATGCGCGCTGGCGCTGGAGAACGGTTATGCCCATGCCATCGACTATGTGCAGGACGACTTCGTCGCCCGGGTCAAAGACTTCACCGCCGGGCGCGGCGTGCCGGTGGTGTACGACTCCATCGGCCGCGAGACCTGGGAGCGCTCGCTGGCCTGCCTTGAGCCCTTCGGTCTGATGGTGAGCTTCGGCAACGCCTCGGGCGCGGTGCCGCCGATCAAGCTCACCGACCTGGCGGCTGCAGGCTCGCTCTATGTCACCCGTCCCACGCTGGGCACCCATATGGCCGATCCGGCGGTGAAGCAGCAGATGGCTGACGCGCTGTTCGCCCTGATCCGCAGCGGGCAGGTACAGATCCACATCAACCAGCGCTACGCCTTGGCCGACGCGGCGCAGGCGCACCGCGACCTCGAAGCCCGCAAGACCGTCGGCTCGACGGTGCTGCTGCCCTAAGGCCGCCACGCAAGGCTCGGGCCTGCGACACATTGCCGCAGCGCGGAGCAATACGGAAGCCGCACGGGCGGGGGGCTTCCTAGAATGGGCACCATGTCGTTTTCTGCCCGTCTTGCGCACCCGCTCTCAAGCGGGGGCGGTGCGTCCGTTCCTCTGCCTGTCGTCACTTTGCACCGCCTGCTGGCGGCGCGGGTGGTGCTGCTGCTGGCCGAATTGGCCATCATGCCTTGGGCGCACCGTGCGCTGGATATCACCTGGCCGGTCTACCGCGTGCTCGGGCTGATCGGGCTGCAGGCAGCGCTGGCGCTGCTGCTGTGGTGGCAGAGCCGCAGCGCGCGCGGGCTGGGGGTGAACGGCGGGTTTGCGCATTTGCTGGCCGATGCCCTCATCCTCGCGCTGCTGGTGTATTGGACCGGCGGCGAGGTCAACCCCATCATTTCGCTGCTGCTGGTGCCGCTGATCCTCAGCGCCGTGGCCCTGCCCGGGCTGTATGTCTGGATCATGACGGTCATGGTGATCCTGCTGTATTCGCTGCTGTCGTTCTTTCCCGCGCCGCAGGCGGCGTCGTGCGGCGTGAGCATGGGTGCGCTCGATGAGCATCTGATGGGCATGTGGGGCAACTTCCTGATCACCGCGCTACTGGTGGCCGCGGTGGTGGCGCGGCTGGCCGCCGCGCTGCGCGAGCGTGAGGTGGAACTCGCCCGCAGCCGCGAGGCCGCGCTGCGCGACCAGCATCTGTTCGCGCTGGGCATGCAGGCCGCCGCCGCTGCGCACGAACTCGCCACCCCGGTGGCCACGCTGGCGATGACGGTGGATGATCTGCAGGCCGACTACGCCGGGGACGACGAACTCGGCCCCGCGCTGCATCGCATGCAGGCGCAGGTCAAGCAAATCCGCGGCGTGCTCGGCCACATCACCGCTGCCGCCGGCGCTGCGCGTGAGCGCAGCGGCCAGACCGAAACCCTGGAGCACTGGTTGGCCCAAATCCTCGAACACTGGCACCTGATGCGCCCGCAGTCGCAAGCGCCGCTGCAGTTGCGGGGCACAGGCGAGATGCCGCTGCTGCGTGTGGACGCCAGCCTGAACGCCGCGCTGGTGAGCCTGCTCAACAACGCCGCTGACGCCAGCCCCGAGCAGATCGCGGTCGAGGCCGACTGGGACGCCGCGCAACTGCGCGTGAGTGTGCTCGATCGCGGCCCCGGTCTGTCCGACGACCGTCTGGCTCGCGCAGGCTTCGACTTTGTCAGTACCAAGGGCGAGACGCGCGGCCTCGGGCTGGCGCTGGCCCGCGCCGGGATCGAGCGTCTGGGCGGCACCCTGATCGTGAAGCGCCGCGACGGCGGCGGGCTCAGCGCCACGTTGCAATGGCCACGCCTGGAAAGCACCCCATGAATGACACATCCATGAATCTCCTGCTGGTTGAAGACGATGTCGCGCTGGCCGCCGCCACGCGCAATTCCCTGGAACGCCGCGGCATCACGGTATGGCATGCAGACTCGGCGCCCGCCGCGCGCGCGCTGATCGGCACCACCGAGTTCGACGCCGCCGTGCTTGATCTGCGCTTGCCCGGAGACAGTGGCCTGACCCTGATCGCGCCGCTGCGCACCGCCTATCCCGACATGCGCATCCTGCTGCTCACCGGGTATGCGAGCATCGCCACCGCGGTCGACGCGATCAAGCTCGGCGCGACCAACTACCTGCCCAAGCCGGCGACGGTCAGCGACATCCTCGCGGCACTGGAGCAGGACGCGCCCGAGGCCGACCGTCCGGTGTCGGCCAACCCGCTGCCGGTGGACCGGCTGGAGTGGGAGCACATCCAGAAGGTGCTGGCCGAGCACGACGGCAACATTTCCGCCACCGCCCGCGCGCTGCAGATGCACCGCCGCACCCTGCAGCGCAAGCTGCTCAAACACCCGGTGCGCGAGGCGCCGATGGAGGGCGGCAGGGACGGCTGACCCGCCCCTCACTGCGCTCACACGGGCCGCTGCGGCGCGCTGTGGATTTTCTGGCGTTGCATCCCGAGCTGCGGGCTGCCCAGCGTGACCTCGTCGCCCGGCTGCAGATAGCGCGGTGGCTTGCGGCCCATGCCCACGCCGGGCGGGGTGCCGGTGGCAATCAGGTCGCCGGGCAGCAGGGTCATGTAACGGCTGAGAAACGCCACCAGCTCGGCCACGCCGAAGATCATGTCGCGGGTGTTGCCGGTCTGCATGCGCTCGCCGTTGACCTCGAGCCAGAGGTCGATGTTCTGCGGGTCGGCGATCTCGTCGGCGCTGACCAGCCACGGGCCGACCGGGCCGAAGGTGTCGCAGCCCTTGCCGAGGTTCCACTGGCTGCCTTGTTCGAGCTGATACGCGCGCTCGGACACGTCGTTGACCAAACAGTAGCCGGCCACAGACTTGAGCGCGTCAGCCTCGCGCACAAAGCGCGCCTCACGGCCGATGACCACGCCGAGTTCGACCTCCCAGTCGAGCTGATGCGCCCCCGGCGGGCGCAGCACCGGGTCGTTCGGGCCGCTGAGGCAGGTGATCCATTTGTTGAATACGATCGGCGAGGTCGGGATGGCCATCTGCGCCTCGTTCGCATGATCGCGGTAGTTCAGGCCGATGCCGATGAACTTGCCGATGCCCACCAGCGGCACGCCCAACCGTGGCCTGCCCGCCACCAGCGGCAGCGCGTCCAGGTCGATGCGCCGCAGCGCACGCTGTCCCGCCGGGCCGAACACGCTGGCGTCGATGTCGGCGACCACGCCGGCGAGGCTGCGCAGCCGGCCTTGCGGATCGATCAGCCCGGGTTGTTCGCGGCCCTGGCGGCCGTAGCGCACGAGTTTCATCGCGCTCTCCCTCAGCGGCGCTGGTATTGGCTTTTGCCGAACAGATGCTCGCGCGCGGTGGCATCCATCTGCTGCGGGCGAATGTCGGCCAGCACCTGCACGCCGCGCTGCACCGCAGGCCGCGCGGCGATCGCGTCGAACCAGCGCTTCGCGTGCGGGAACTCAGCCCAGTCGATGCCCTGGTTGGCCGCGCTGCGGCACCACGGGAAGGTGGCGATATCGGCAATCGAGTAGTCGTCGCCCGCCAGATAGACGTGTGACGCCAGTCGCCGATCGAGCACGCCATACAGGCGGTGCGCCTCCTGGGTGTAGCGGTCGATGGCGTAGGGGATTTTTTCCGGGGCGTACTGGCGGAAGTGATGCGCCTGCCCCAGCATCGGGCCGATGCTGGCCATCTGCAACATCAGCCACTCGATAGCGGCGATGCGCTGGCGCGGCTCGGCAGGCAAAAAACGCCCGGTCTTCTCGGCCAGATACAGCAGGATGGCGCCGGACTCGAACACGCTGATCGGCGCGCCGTCCGGGCCGTCGGAATCGACCAGGGCGGGAATCTTGTTATTCGGGCTGATCGCAAGAAACTCGGGAGCGAACTGCTCGCCGCGGCCGATGTTGACCGCATGCACGCGGTAGGGCAGGCCGAGTTCCTCGAGCAGGATGTGAATCTTGTGGCCGTTGGGCGTGGCCCAGGAGTAGAGGTCGATCATGGTGGTGGGCTGTCTGCGCAGCGTGGTGAACGGGAAGGTGCAAAGCGCCATCACATTGTGCGACGTTCACCGCCGACTTGCAGCGACCGATCGCGTGCGGCGATATCAGCCCAGCAGTCAGCGCAACAACTCGCCTTGCGCGATCTGGGCGTGCAGCGCCTCGATCGGCGGCGCAATCTGCTGCAGCAGCCGCAGGTGTGCGGACAGTCCGGCCAGCGGCAGATCGTCGCCCAACGCATCGGCGTCGTGCGCCACGGTGCTCCAGTGCACTGTGCTCTGCGCCAGCGGCAGTGCCAAGCTTTGCAACATGGCAAGTTCCTGCGGTGGCAGATCGCCGTCGTTCTGGTCGAGCTGCCAGGCGCTGCGACGTGCCAGCATGCGGGTGGTGTCCAGGCCGGTGCGGGCCTGCGCGATGCGCTGCTGCCACACGGGGTGATGGACCGCAAGATGATCGCCCATGCGCCGGGTTTGCAGACGCTCGACCAGCAAGTCCAGCGCGCGCTCGGCGGCGCCCAGACACCACAGGGCGTCATGCAGGCCGACGATGCGCTGGCGCGCTCGCAACATCTCCAGCCCCTGTCCAGGCTGACCGACCATGTGGCCCGCAGTCACGCGAACCTGATCGAAGCGGACTTCCGCCAGGGGGGATTGCGCCACTCCCCAGCCATGCAATAGCCGCCCGATATGCAGGCCATCGGTCTTGATGGGGACGAGCAGCACGCTGAACTGGCGGTGCAGCGAAGCCTGCGCATCAGTGCGGCACAGCACCAGCAGGCTGGCGGTGCGCGGGTCGAGAAGGCCCTGCACCCAGGTCTTGTGGCCATTGAGCACCCAGTGATCGCCGTCGCGGTCGGCCTGGACCTGCAGCGATTCCGGGCGATGCAGGTCGGCGTCGGGCTCGGCGGCGGCCCAGGCGCTACGGGTTTCGGCGCGCAACAGAGGGTCGAGCCAGGCGTCCTTCATCGGCTCGCTCGCGTAGCTGTCGAGCAGTTGCATATTGCCGGCATCGGGCTGGGCGCTGTTGAACACCTCGGCAGCCCAGGCAATACGCCCCATGGCCTCGATCATCGGGGCGTATTCCCAATGGCTCAGGCCCTGGCTGGTGCGGGTGGACGCAGGAAGAAACAGGTTCCACAGCCCGGCAAGCTGGGCCTTCTGCCGCATCGGCGCCAGCAGGGTGTGGACTGATTGGCCCGGCTGCAACGCCGCAGCGCGCAGAGCGGCGTTGACGCTGCTTTCCGCGGGCTGCAGCACCGTTTGCATGAAGCGGTGCAGCCGGGTCTGCAGGGTGCTGACGCGGGGAGAGGGGGCGGTCTCCATGCTGGGGTGCCGTCAGTCGCTCGGAAGGGTTTGAAGCTGGCGGCTCAGATGCACATGCAGCTCATCGCCTTGCCGCGGTGGTCTGGGCAAGTGCTTGCGCGTCGTGCCTGGCAACGGAAGAATGGCCTCAACGAGTTGCAGCGCAGTCTGCAGGCTGCTGCCTGGCGAGCAGAGCCGGTTGACGGCACCCAGCTGATAGAGGCGCACGGCGCTCAGGCCCAGACCGGGCAGCGCGGCCTCGTTGCAGACGGTACGCGGCAGCAGTTGCGCGACCAGCCATTGCGCGCCGCCCACATCCTGCAAGGGCAGCAGCGGATCGGTCAGGATCAGCTGCGCATCGTCGGCGGCGACCAGCAGATCGCAGGCCAGCGCCAGTGCCGCGCCAGCGCCGCGCACCTGGCCTTCTAGCGCACCTACGACTAGCGGTTCGCAGTCGCGCAGCGCCAGGATGCAGTCGTGCAGCGCCTCCTGTGCGGCAGTGTCGTGCAGGCCGCTGCAAAAGTGGCGTGACGTGCCGGTGAGCACCACAGCGCGGATGGCGGCATCGCGCTGCGCGGTGGTGAGCGCTTCCAGCGCGGCGGCACAGAGCGCGGCGGTCAGGGCGTTGTGCGTTTCGGGGTGATGCAGGCGCAGCACGAGGCAGTCACCCTGGCGTTCGGCTTGGAGTTCGGCAGTCATGCGTTGCGGTGTCTGTTCAAGCAGTTGTTCAAAAGAGTGCACGCATCATATGCAGACAGCGCAATGCGCTTGGGCACTGTGGGGAGATTCCGACACAAAATCGGGTGACTGTTAAATTTTTCACAGGCTTTTCACCAGACGTCGGCCTGAGTCAATTGCACAGAAATGCGCGTGATACATTGCTTTCCAATCATTTGACACATTTGGATGCGACACCTTCTTTTTCGCTGCAATGCTCACCGTTTCACGCCCGTTCAACCCGTTTTGCAGACCGCATCCGCTTCTCGCCTTCTCCCTGCGCCTGTGCGTTGTCGCTTTCGGGGTATCGGCACTGCTGAGCCACTCAGCAAAGGCCTTGATGATCGGCGCGCCCCAAACCCGGGCTGAACTGGGTCGCACGCTGCAGATGAACATTCCGGTGCGGCTGGACGGGCAGGAGGCGCTGCCGCTGTCCTGCGTGCAGGCGCAGGCGCAGGCAGGGGAGTCTGGTGGCAACGTGGGGGGGGTGGACATCACCTCCAAACCCGCGACCGACGGGCTGACCCTGGTCTTGCGCAGCCAGCAGCCGCTGCGTGAGCCCATCCTCATCGTGCGCCTGCACCTGGCCTGCCAGTTTCAGCGCACCCAGGTCTACACCCTGCTGGTCGATCCTCCCGCGCCCGAGTTTCCGATGGTTGCGGGCAGCGCGGTTGCTGCCGCGCCTGCCGGGCGCCCTGAACATCGGGACAAGCCTGTGCAGCAGGTCGCGCAGGGCGGTGCCCCCTCGGCGCAGATCGAGAAGTCGCCACCGCGTCAGCCGCCCCGTGAGAGCAAGCCGGTGGTTGTGCGCGATGCCGGAAAAACACCGCTGCATCCCCCGGAGGTGCGGCAGAAAGAACACCACCTGCGAGCGCCTGTCCGCTCTGTGCTGGAGCGGCCGTCAGCGCAGAGCCGTCTGGAAATGGACGATCTGAGCGCGGCCGATCTGATGGCGTCTCCAGACTTGCGCCTGGCCACCGCCCTGCCTGCGACGCTGCCCAACCTCAGCCCGGAGCAGCGTGCGCAACTCAGTCAGCTGCGCCAACTCATCATGGATGCGACCGCTGCGCCAGGCGAGGCCCAGCCCACGCTGCAGCAGATCCATGCCATGCAGGCCCGCGCCAGTGTGCTGCAGCGGCAGTTCGAGCAGGCCTCGCAGCAGTTGCAGCGCTCGCAGTCCGAATTGGCGCGAGTGCGCGCACAGAGTTATTCCGCCAGCGTGGTCTACGCCCTGATCGCCGCGCTGGTGGCGCTGGGCGCGCTGAGTTTCTGGCTGTGGCGCAGGGGCGTCGATCCCGGCCTGCCGGAGAGTCCCTTCGTTCCCGCATCTGTGGCGAGACCGCTCGCCAGCCACGCGGCAGAGATGCCGTTTGCCGCGCAGACGCCCACCGCCTCCGCCATGTCTACATCGGCCCAGGCGAGCACCATCCAACCGCCGGTCATGCCCTTTGGTCTACCGCCCTCGGTGGACGGCCGTCCTCTGCAGCCGGAAATCGACGCGGCGTCGTTCGGTGTCCCGCCATCGAGCACCTGGGGCCATTCAGGCTTCGATTGGGACTCGCGTTTCCTGCAACCCATGAACCAGGACAAGCAGGTGCTTGTCGACGAGCTGATGGATGCGGGTCATCTGGCCGAGTATTTCATCGAGATGGGAGATGACCAGCGCGCCATCGACCTGCTCGAAAAGTCGCTCGACGACAGCGCGAGCGACAGCTTTGCACTGCCCTACCTGCTGTTGTTCGATCTGTACCGCAAGCGCGGGCTCAAAAAGGAATTCGAGGCCCTCTACACCCGGTTCGAACGGCGTTTCAACGTGGCTGTGCCGCCGTGGGGACAGCAACCCGACGTGCAAGGGCAGGGCCGCGATCTGATGGACTACGACCGCGCGATGAAGCTCATCACCCTGGCCTGGGGCCAGCCGCAAAGCGTTTTGGTGCTTGAACACATGTTGATGGATGATCCGCAGCAACACCGCATGGGATTCGACCTGGCCGCGTACCGCGATCTGCTGATGCTTTACACCGTGGCCCGTGATCTGTTCCCGGACGCTATCCAGACCAGTGCGCCGATCGAACATATCGAGCTCACCACGCGCGTGGAACCCACAGGGCTGAACCTCGATTTCGAACTGCCGCTCGATCCCCCGTCAGTTGCAGACATGCAGCAGCCCGCTGTGTCCTCGGAGTTCAAGCTGGTTCCCCATGCAGACGAGGCGCCGAAAAAGCCGGATCCATCGGGCGGGAGTGTCTGATTTCGGGAGACTACTTCGGGCCGTGGCCGCCCAGCAGGGCGGCAATCTTGCGGCGCGGACGAATACTGGGAGAGACGGAGCGCTGGCCATGGCCTGCGTTCGCGGACTCCGTCTGTTCCCACGCCGGCTGGGCCTTCGGATCGGGCTCGTAGGGCTTGTCGAACCACGGGTCCTGGCGGGGCGTACGCCCCATGCGCGGATACGGCACCGCCGCCGTGTCCAGGCTCTCGGACACGCCGCGCGATGGCATCAGGTGTGGGCTGCGCGGTTCGCGCGGCGCTTGCGCATCGCGGCGGGGGAATGGGGTCGGCTTCAATTGCACGGTGAGTTTTTCGAACTGGCGCTTGATCAGTTTTTCAATGTCGGCCAGTGAGCGTGCGTCGCGCGCCGTGGCCAACGTGATAGCCAGACCAGACGCCCCGGCGCGGCCTGTGCGGCCGATGCGGTGCACATAGTCTTCGGCGCTGAACGGCACGTCGTAATTCACTACGCCGGGCAACTCGGCAATGTCGAGGCCGCGTGCGGCCACATCGGTGGCCACCAGCGCCTGAATTTCGCCGCGCTTGAACGCGTCCAGCGTGGTCAGGCGTTCGGCTTGCGATTTGTCGCCGTGCATGGCCGCCGCCTTGATCCCGTCTCGCTCCAGCGCCCGGGTCAGGCGGCCTGCGCCCAGGCGGCTGTTGACGAAGACGATGACCTGCGGCAGCGGGTTGTCGCGCAGCAACTGCACCAGCGTAGCGCGCTTGTCATCCTCTTCCACCAGATAGACGCGCTGTTCCACATTGGTGGCCGTGGCGTTGGGGCGGGCGACTTCGACCAGCAGCGGGTCTTGCAGATAGCTCTGCGCTAGTCGCTTGATTTCCGGCGAAAACGTGGCCGAGAACAGCAGGGTGGTGCGCTGCTTGGGCAAGAAGCCGAGAATGCGTTGTAGATCGGGTAGAAAGCCGATGTCGAGCATGCGGTCGGCCTCGTCGAGCACGACGAACTGCACTTGCCCGAGGTTGACCGTCTTGGCCTCGAGATGGTCGAGCAGGCGACCGGGAGTGGCCACGAGCAGATCGACCCCGTTGCGCAGCTCGGCCTTCTGCGGAGCCATGTCCATGCCGCCGAACACGCAGGCACAGCGCAGCGGGGTGTGCTTGGCATAGGCCTTGAGGTTGGTGTAGACCTGATCGGCCAGCTCGCGCGTGGGGGCGAGCATCAGCGCCCGCACCGGGTGCCGCGCCGGCGACACGCTGGTCGAGGCCAGCGGCAGCAGTTGCTGCAGGATGGGCAGCGAGAATGCCGCCGTCTTGCCGGTGCCGGTCTGCGCCGCACCCATGATGTCGCGGCCGTCCAGCAGCAGCGGAATGGCCTTGGCCTGGATGGGCGTGAGCTTTTCGTAGCCCATGTCGCTGACGGCGCGCAGAATGCGCGCGTCGAGTGCCAGATCGGAAAAGCGTTCGGGCTGAGGTGTGTCGTCGGTCGGGGGTGTCGTGGTGTTCATCCGGGCGGTGTGTGATGGCGGCGATGGAGAATGGAGAAGCCGGACATCAGGTGAAACCGGCTCGGACGCTGACCGTGTCAGCGGGCGGGCGTCAAGGCCCACGCAGAGTTCCGCCAAGGGATTGCAGGACAACTGTCTGCCGCAGCGGATTCATAGGCTGTGTATTCTAGGCGAGCGACGCAACTGGTGGCGCGGTGCTGACGTATCAGTCCATTGCACTCGCCATTTTGTAAATTCAACTTCCGTCCCCACTTACTCCACAATTCATTTCCCGCACAGGAACGCACGATGGACTACAAGGATTACTACAAGGTCATGGGCGTGGAGCGCAATGCGACGCAGGACGACATCAAGCGCGCCTATCGCAAGCTCGCCCGCAAATATCACCCTGACGTGAGCAAGGAAGCCGGGGCCGAGGTCAAGTTCAAGGAACTGGGCGAAGCCTACGAGGTCCTCAAGGACCCGGAAAAGCGCGCCGCCTACGACCAGCTCGGCAGCAACTGGCGCGCCGGGCAGGACTTTCAGCCGCCGCCAGGATGGGGCGCGGGGTTCGAGCAGCGCGGCGGCATGCCGGACAACGAAGCCGATTTCAGCGACTTTTTCGAGACTCTGTTTGCCCGCAGCGGTTCCGCGCGGCGGGCGGCAGCGGGCGCGAGCGGGGCGGGCGTGCATCTGCGCGGCCAGGATCATCACGCCCAGGTGCTGATCGATCTGGAAGATGCCTACAGAGGCGCAACGCGTACCCTGACCTTGCGCATGCCCGAGATCGATGCGCAAGGTCACATGGTGACGCGCGAGCGTACCCTGCAGGTGCAGATTCCCAAGGGCGTGCGCGCCGGTCAGCACATCCGTCTGGTGGGCCAGGGCGCGCCGGGTCTCGGTGAGGGCGGGTCGGGTGATCTTTATCTGGAAATCGCCTTCAACCCGCACGGCATTTACCGCGTCGAGGGGCGCGATGTGTTCGTCGATCTGCCGCTGGCGCCCTGGGAAGCCGCGCTGGGCGCCGAAGTGCAGGCGCCAACCCCGGACGGGTTGGTCGAACTGAAAATTCCGCCGACCACGGCGCCGGGTCGCCGCCTGCGTCTCAAGGGACGCGGCATTCCGGGAGCCACGCCGGGCGATTTGTATGTGGTCACGCAAATCGTGCTGCCGCCAGCCGACACCGACGCAGCGCGGGCAGCCTATCAACGTCTGCACAGCGAGTTTTCCAAGTTCAACCCGCGCGCCCATCTCAAGCAAGGAGCCAAGGCATGAGCACCTTCGACACCACCACGCCGCTGCGTGGCATCGTTCTGGAAGAGCAGGTCGACATCAGCATCGATGACCTGTGCGCGGTGTGCCGGGTAGAGCGCACGCAGATCGTGCATCTGGTGGAGGAGGGGGTGATAGAGCCTCTGCCTGCCATGCGCTCGGCCGCGCCGTGCGCGCAATGGCGCTTCAGCGGCGAGACGCTGAGCCGTGCGCGCCGCGCCGTGCGGCTGCAGCGCGATCTGGAACTCAACGCGGCGGCCACGGCGCTGGTGCTCGATCTGCTCGATCAGATCGATGCGCTACGCCGCGGCGCGCAGGTCTGACGCGGTTTCATGGCGCGTCAGGCTCGCCTGTTCTGCCCCGGATATGCGTATCTGGTTCAGTTGCAGGCCGCTGTCAGCGCGCAACCGCTGTCAAATGCGATGCAGCGCGACCGCTTCCTGCTCTGGATGCGCGAGGGTCTGGACAACTCGACGCTGCGACTGCATGCCTATGCGGTGTTGCCGCAGACCGTCTGGTTGCTGGTCACGCCCGACTCGGCGCCGGAGCTTTCCTCATTTGTGCAGGGGCTGGCGCGGCGCACCAGCAGGGCGCAGGGCCGCACAGTCCCGGATGACCCAACCTCCTCGTCACTAGCGCGTGCGCCTGTCTGGGCTGGGCGATTTCGCAGCGCAGTCGTCCAGCCGGGCGATTGGGAACTGGCGGCAATGGTCTGGATCGACCGGGCGGCGGACTCTGCCGGGGCCATCTGGCCCTGGAGCAGTCGTGCGGCCCACTGTGGCGAGACAAGTTCTGACGCGCTCATGTTGTCCTTCCCTGCGGCGTACTGGGCATTGGGCAATACCCCGTTTGAACGCGAGGCAGCCTATCGCCAGCGTTTGCAGCAGGGGATCAGCAGCGCCAGCGTGCGCGCGCTGGACCAAGCTTTGCGCAGCGGATCGGCAGTGGGCGATGCCGCGTTTTTGCAGCAACTTGAACGAGACAGTGGTCGGCGCCTGTTGCCTGCCCAACGCGGAAGGCCTCGCATAAAAATTGCTTGATATGGGACGTGCATAAGCGATGTGCGCCTTTTAATCTGTCCCTCAAATATTGTTGCAAAACTCGATCGAAAGATTTATTGGGGACATATTAAAGAGTTTTTGTTGCATCGACTGCTGCGATGCAGTAAATTCGCGTCTCTTATCGACGTCTTGCGGAGCCTGCCATGCCCACGCCTCAAACTCCCGCTTCAACCTCTGAAATCGCCGCTCTGTCGCGCGATGGTCTCTATGGCCCGCAGAACGAACACGATGCCTGCGGCGTGGGTTTCGTGGCGCATATCAAAGGGGTGAAGTCGCACGACATCGTGCAAAACGGCTTGCTCATCCTGAAAAACCTCGACCATCGCGGCGCGGTGGGGGCTGACAAGCTCATGGGTGACGGCGCGGGCATCCTGATCCAGATTCCCGATGCCTTCTTCCGCGAGGAAATGGCGGCGCAAGGCGTGGAACTGCCGCCACCGGGCGAATATGGCGTGGGTATGATCTTCCTGCCGCGCGAAGAGGCGTCGCGCCTGGCGTGCGAGCAGGAGATCGAGCGCGCCGTCCGCGCCGAGGGCCAGGTCTTGCTGGGCTGGCGCGATGTGGCCGTCGATGCCGACATGCCGATGTCGCCTGCCGTGCGCACCAAGGAGCCGGTGATCCGCCAGGTGTTCATCGGCCGGGGCCCGGATGTGATGGTCACCGATGCGCTCGAGCGCAAGCTGTTCGTCATCCGCAAGACCGCCAGCCACGCCATCCAGAAACTCAACCTGCGGCATGGCAAGGAGTATTTCGTGCCGTCGATGTCGGCGCGCACCATCGTTTACAAGGGCCTGCTGCTGGCCGATCAGGTGGGCGAGTACTACAAGGATTTGAAAGATCCGCGCGTGGTGTCGGCGCTGGCCTTGGTGCATCAGCGCTTTTCGACCAACACCTTTCCCGAGTGGCCGCTGGCGCATCCGTACCGGCTGGTGGCGCACAACGGCGAGATCAACACCGTCAAGGGCAACTACAACTGGATGCGCGCGCGCGAGGGCGCGGTGTCGTCGCCCGTGCTCGGCGCCGACTTGCAAAAGCTCTGGCCACTGATCTATCCGGGCCAGAGCGATACCGCCAGCTTCGACAACTGTCTGGAACTGCTGGTCATGGCGGGCTATCCCCTGAGCCACGCCATGATGATGATGATTCCCGAAGCGTGGGAGCAGCACACCCTGATGGACCCGCGCCGCCGCGCGTTCTACGAGTATCACGCCGCCATGATGGAGCCGTGGGACGGCCCGGCAGCCATCGCCTTCACCGACGGTCGCCAGATCGGCGCCACGCTCGATCGCAACGGCCTGCGCCCGGCGCGCTACATCGTCACCGATGACGATCTGGTCATCATGGCGTCCGAGTCGGGCGTGCTGCCCATCCCCGAAAGCCATATCGTCAAGAAGTGGCGCCTGCAGCCAGGCAAGATGTTCCTCATCGACATGGAGGCCGGCCGCATCATCGACGACAAGGAGATCAAGAGCCAGCTCGCCAGCGCCCGTCCTTATGGTCAGTGGATCGAGAACCTGCGCATCCGCATCGACGATCTCGATCACCTGGGCCGCGCAGAGCCTTCGCCCATCCCGCTGCTCGACCGCCAGCAGGCTTTCGGCTACACCCAGGAAGACCTCAAGTTCCTGATGGCGCCCATGGCCGAGAAGGGCGATGAGGCCGTGGGCTCCATGGGCAACGACGCCGCGCTGGCAGTGCTGTCCAATCGCGCCAAGCCGCTGTACAACTATTTCAAGCAGCTGTTCGCGCAGGTCACCAACCCGCCGATCGACTCCATCCGCGAGAACATGGTGATGTCGCTGGTGTCCTTCATCGGCCCGCGCCCCAATCTGCTCGACATCAATCAGGTCAATCCGCCCATGCGGCTGGAGGTCAGCCAGCCGGTTCTCGATTTTGACGACATGGCGCGGCTGCGCTCCGTTGCTCAGCACACCGGCGGCAAGTTCCGCAGCTTTGAGCTCGACATCTGCTATCCGGTCGCCTGGGGCGCCGAGGGCATCGAGGCGCGCATAGCCTCCATTTGTGCCGAAGCCGTGGATGCGATCAAGGGCGGCCACAATATTCTCATCATCACCGACCGCCACATGAGCGCCGAGCGCGTAGCCATTCCGGCCCTGCTGGCCATGAGCGCGGTGCATCAGCATCTCACCACACTGGGCCTGCGCACGCAGACCGGGTTGGTGGTGGAAACCGGCAGCGCGCGCGAAACGCACCATTTCGCGGTGCTCGCGGGCTATGGCGCCGAGGCCGTGCATCCTTATCTGGCGCTGGACACCATTGCCGAGATGGCGCGCGATCTGCCGGGCGAGCTCAGTGCCGACAAGGCGATGGCCAACTACATCAAGGCCATCGGCAAGGGCCTGCAGAAGGTCATGTCCAAGATGGGCATTTCCACTTACATGAGCTACTGCGGCGCGCAGATTTTCGAGGCCGTGGGCCTGTCGCGCGAGCTGGTGGACAAATACTTCACCGGCACCTCCACCCAGGTCGAAGGCATCGGCGTGTTCGAGGTGGGGCAGGAAGCGCTGCGCATGCACCGCGACGCCTTCGGCGATTCGCCTGTGCTGGCCACCATGCTCGACGCGGGCGGCGACTATGCCTGGCGCGCCCGTGGCGAAGAGCACATGTGGACACCCGACGCCATCGCCAAGCTGCAGCATTCCACCCGCGCGGGCAACTACAACACCTACAAGGAATACGCCCAGCTCATCAACGACCAGTCGCGCCGCATGCTCACCCTGCGCGGGCTGTTCGAGTTCAAGCTCGACCCCAGCAAGGCCATCGCCATCGACGAGGTAGAACCAGCGTCTGAGATCGTCAAGCGTTTCGCCACCGGCGCCATGTCACTGGGCTCCATTTCCACCGAGGCGCATTCCACCCTGGCCGTTGCGATGAACCGTATCGGCGGCAAGAGCAATACCGGCGAGGGCGGCGAAGACCCGCTGCGTTATCGTGCGGAAATGCGCACCGGCTCGAGTGGCATCCAGGACGGCGACACCATCGGCAGCGTGCTCGGGACCGAGCGCATCGTCAGCGACATTCCGCTGAAAAGCGGCGACTCGCTGCGCTCCAAGATCAAACAGGTCGCCTCGGGTCGATTCGGCGTCACGGCCGAATACCTGGCCTCGGCAGACCAGATCCAGATCAAGATGGCGCAGGGTGCCAAGCCCGGCGAGGGCGGGCAGTTGCCCGGTGGCAAGGTGTCGGAATACATCGGCATGCTGCGCTACTCGGTGCCGGGCGTGGGTCTCATCTCGCCGCCGCCGCACCACGATATCTACTCCATCGAAGACTTGGCCCAGCTCATCCACGACCTGAAGAACGCCAATTCCCGTGCGTCCATCAGCGTCAAGCTGGTGTCGGAGTCGGGCGTGGGCACGGTGGCCGCCGGCGTGGCCAAGGCCAAGGCCGATCATGTGGTGATTGCGGGACACGACGGCGGCACCGGCGCCTCGCCGCTGTCTTCCATCAAGCATGCGGGTTCGGCATGGGAGATCGGCCTGGCCGAAACCCAGCAGACCCTGGTGCTCAATCGCCTGCGCGGCCGCATCCGCGTGCAGGTCGATGGTCAGATCAAAACCGGACGCGACGTGGTCATCGGCGCGCTGCTCGGTGCCGAAGAGTTCGGCTTCGCCACCGCGCCGCTGGTGGTCGAAGGCTGCATCATGATGCGCAAATGCCACCTCAACACCTGCCCGGTGGGCGTGGCCACACAAGACGCGGCGCTGCGCAAGAAGTTTTCCGGCAAGCCCGAGCATGTGGTGAACTACTTCTTCTTTGTCGCCGAAGAAGTGCGCTCCATCATGGCCCAGCTCGGCGTGCGCAAGTTCGACGATCTGGTCGGCCGCGCCGATCTGCTCGACGCGCGCAAGGGCGTTGCGCACTGGAAGGCACGCGGGCTCGATTTCAGCCGCGTGTTCCATCAGCCCGATGTGCCCGCCGACGTGCCGCGCCGCCAGGTCGAGGAGCAGGATCACGGTCTGGCCAAGGCCCTCGACCATGTGCTGATCGAGCGCGCCCGTCCCGCGCTGGAGCGCGGCGAGAAGGTGCAGTTCATCCAGAATGCGCGCAACGTCAATCGCACCGTGGGCGCCATGCTCTCCGGCGAGGTGGCGCGGCGTTACGGCCATGACGGCCTGCCCGACGACACCATCCACATTCAGATGGAAGGTACCGGCGGTCAGAGTTTCGGCGCCTTCCTCGCCCGCGGCATCACCCTCTACCTGATCGGTGAAGCCAACGACTACACCGGCAAGGGCCTGTCCGGCGGACGCATCGTGGTGCGCCCCAGCCTCGACTTCCGCGGCGATGCGCCGGGCAACATCATCGTCGGCAACACTGTGCTCTACGGCGCGATCGAAGGCGAGGCCTTTTTCCGCGGCGTCGCGGGCGAGCGCTTCGCCGTGCGCAACTCCGGCGCGACCACGGTGGTCGAAGGCACCGGTGACCACGGTTGCGAATACATGACAGGCGGAACCGTGTTGGTGCTGGGCGAGACCGGCCGCAACTTTGCCGCCGGCATGAGCGGCGGCATCGCCTATGTGTACGACGTGGACGGCCAGTTCGCCAAGCGCTGCAACACCGCTATGGTTGCGCTCGACAAGGTGCTGCCCGCGGCCGAGCAGAAGGCGCAGATGGCCGAAGCGCTGTGGCACCGTGGCCAGACCGATGAGGCCCAGTTGCGCAAGCTGCTGCAGGACCATCTGCGCTGGACCGGCTCGCAGCGCGCGCGTGAACTGCTCGATACCTGGGAAGAAGCGCGCGGCCGCTTCGTCAAGGTGTTCCCGCATGAATACAAGCGGGCTCTGGGCGAAATGGCCGCCAAGCGCGAGGCACAGGCCGCCACGGCCAAAGCCAAGGCACCTGCAGGTCATGCCAGCGTTCCTGCGAAATGAGACCCACCCCGAGAACCTGCGCTGCGCTGGGTTCCCCCCTCTAGGGGCGCGAAACCCTTGGGACGGCCCGGCGGGTTTCGCCTCATTGGCTCCAGCGTCCAGACATCAAATAAGGATTGATCATGGGAAAAATCACCGGATTCATGGAATTCGAACGGCAGGAAGAGCAGTACGAAGCGCCCGCCGTACGGCTCAAACACTGGAAGGAGTTCGTCCACGAACTGCCCGAAGACAAGGCCAAGACCCAGGCCGGGCGCTGCATGGACTGCGGCATTCCGTTCTGCAACAACGGCTGCCCGGTCAACAACATCATCCCCGACTTCAACGATCTGGTCTGGCAGGGCGACTGGAAGCACGCGCTCGACGTGCTGCACTCGACCAACAACTTCCCCGAGTTCACCGGCCGCATCTGCCCGGCGCCATGCGAAGCCGCTTGCACCCTGGGCATCAACGAGGCGCCGGTGGGCATCAAGTCCATCGAGCACGCCATCATCGACCGGGGATGGAGCGAAGGCTGGGTGATCCCGCAGCCGCCCGCGCACAAGACCGGCAAGACCGTGGCCATCGTCGGCTCCGGCCCGGCCGGGTTGGCGGCGGCGCAGCAACTCGCCCGCGCCGGCCATGCCGTGACGGTGTTCGAAAAGAACGATCGCATCGGCGGCCTGCTGCGTTACGGCATTCCCGACTTCAAGATGGAAAAGAGCCACATCGACCGCCGCATCGCGCAGATGCAGGCCGAGGGCGTGACCTTCCGCACCGGGGTGCTGGTGGCTGAACTGCCCAAGGATGGCCCCGGCGCCACCGTCGCCAACTGGGCGAAAGAGACCGTCACTCCCGCCCAGTTGCAGGCCGAGTTCGACGCCGTGCTGCTGACCGGCGGCGCCGAATGTCCCCGCGACCTGCCGGTGCCCGGACGCGAGCTCGACGGCATTCACTTCGCCATGGAATTCCTGCCGTTGCAGAACAAGGTCAACGCCGGCGACAAGCTCAAGGGCCAGATCATGGCCACCGGCAAACATGTGGTGGTGATCGGCGGCGGCGACACCGGCTCGGACTGTGTGGGCACCAGCAACCGTCATGGCGCGGCGAGTATCACTCAGTTCGAGGTCATGCCGCAGCCGCCCGAGCAGGAGAACAAGCCGCTGGTCTGGCCCTACTGGCCGATCAAGCTGCGCACCTCCAGCAGCCACGAAGAAGGCTGTTCGCGCGACTGGGCCGTCGCCACCAAGGAGTTCATCCCGGGCACCGGCAAGGACAAGAATAAGGTCAAGCAGATCAAGGCCTGCCGCGTGGAGTGGAAAGACGGCCGCATGCAGGAAGTGCCGGGCAGCGAGTTCACCCTGCCCGCCGATCTGGTGCTGCTGGCCATGGGCTTCGTGCATCCCGTGGCCAGCGTGCTGGAAGCCTTCGGCGTCGACAAGGATGCGCGCGGCAATGCCAAGGCGGGCACTGAAGACGAGACCGGATATGCCACCAATGTGGCCAAGGTCTATGCTGCGGGCGATATGCGCCGCGGGCAGAGCCTGGTGGTGTGGGCGATCCGCGAAGGCCGCCAAGCTGCACGCGAGGTCGACCGTTTCCTCACCGGCAGCACCGTTCTGCCGCGATGAACCAGCGCCCGGCCTTCGCGGCTCTCCCAAGTGGGCGAATGGAAGGATGGCGGCCCGACCGGGCCGCCGGGCGCGAAGGCCGCC